>JGI20127J14776_1000431_pt1 | contig 10955 bp, 17 predicted proteins | sample JossMetagenome_2_FD_14776 | JGI IMG/M metagenome (IMG submission 14776)
AAGTTCTATGAGATTCCAAAAAAGTGCATGTGTCATTAGATGAGCAAAGAGAAAAAGCATACCATCCATTGAATAATCACATTTAAACTCGGCGCGCGCGCGCTAAGAATATCGAGAACATAGCCAGGCTCACTGAAAATGTTGACAAGCTCCTTGGAGAGACGGGAAGGCTTAGGGGAAGGGATGTCGAGCTGAGGACAGGGCTCATGCTGCAGGAATGGCTTAGAAGGCATGCTCCGGAGTATGAGGTTTTCATGTGGGATGGAGCGGGAGCTGATCTGCTTGTTGAGGGGAAGGGGGTTCTTGCATCTATTGAGATAACTATAAAGCCGAAGGCAGAAGATATAAGGCAGATAAAGAGCGGAGTTGGTGCTGTAATGGATGATTGGGGTAGAAAACCTGGTCTTCTGATAGTTTACTCCAGATCCGGGGTTATCCCGAAGAAAGTAGCTGAAGTAGCGGAGAAAATGGGTGTTAAGCTGGCAAGAAGGCCTGCGGATATAAAGAGAATGCTGGATCTACAATCCTCCTCGCATTGATTGTGCTCTCAGCTTTAGATAGAGGTTTTTCAGCAATGCTCTGCGCCAGCTTAGATATTCGCGCGCTACAATATTGAAAAGATGAGATAAATTCAGAGAAGGTCCTTCATGCAGCTGGTTGAGATGCGAGGAGAGGGGAAAAAGAAGGTTGTTGCAGCTAGATCACTCTTCCTATCAAGTGGCACGCATAGCATAGGTGGGTTGCAGATGATAGTGTAATCCTCGTTAAAGCCTTCTTTGCGTTGCGTTCCAACGATTTGCCTCCCATTTTTATATCACTAGTGGTATGAAACGCCAGCGGACTTTTTCCCACGTATTTCTTGTATATGTTTTCGCGCGCTGCTACCTAAAGGTTAAATGCTACCTAACAGGAACAAAAGTTTCGTTATGATGATTAGCGTAGACCTTTTATATTCGAGATAAATAGGTAAACCTTATATATAACTACATTTAAGTCTACGTGAGTTTCATGAGCTATGTGACTGTATCTGCGAAAATTCCCAGGCGTCTGAAGGAGATGCTAAAGCAGTATGGTATCAAGCCGGGACCCGTGATCAGGAGGGCTCTTGAGGAGGAGGTTAGGAAGCGTGTATTGGAGGAGCTCGAGGAGAAGGCAAAGGAGCTAAGCGCCAGGCTAAGTCACATAAGTGACGAGGAGGTAGCATCTCTTATTCGTGAGGATAGGGAGGAGAGGTAAAGATGTACCTGTTTGATGCCAGTGCTATAGTCAACTTAGCTAAGCGGGGCTTACTCAAGCCGCTAGGAGAGGGTTTCAGTCTCGACCTGGCAGTGTACGAGGCACTTAACGCGGTGTGGAAGGAGCATGTGTTGCAGAAAAGGATAGATGCAGATACTGCGAGGGGCCTCGTAGAAATCTTGAGGGGTGCGTTAGGCGTGGTTCCCTTAGAGAGTATTAAAGGGGTTGAGATGGAGGTGTATGAGTTGGCATCGAGGGAGAGGCTAACAGTGTATGATGCCTCTTATCTATACATTGCGCGCAGAGACAGGTTAACTTTAGTATCCGATGATAATAAACTTCTTTCGAAGGCTTCACGCTACGTAGGAACTGCTAGAACCATGGATATTTTGAAGCGGTTCTAATGTGTTCTTGTCGCGTGCTAGATTCAGACGTATTTTTAGTAAAAAAAACGTGCCGATTGCTTGAGAGTTTTATGCATGTAGAGTTCCTTTTCTTGGTTGTTATTGTTTTTGCTGATTCTTTTCATGGGGGGTGGAATGGGACTGGTGGTTTTGGGAGGTACGCTATTCCTGGTCTTTGCTGTAGGGCTTGTGGGTATATTTGTATAGCGTGCGAGATTTCCGCATTAACCGGGTAAATCTCTGGTTACCTTAGAGGCCCAGAGCTCCCTCGCTTTATGTTGCAACTCTACTGGGTCTATATCTAGGTTCGCGAGGATACTATCTATTGCCTCTACGGGATCCCTTTTGGACTCGGGGTTTTCGTTCTCCAACGACTTGACCCATTTTTTTCGTTGGCCTCCCTCTCCAAAATCTGAGGAGAGACCTTTTTGTATCCGAATCTCTTCGTGGCACTTTCCCGGATTTCCTCCCAGTGTATTTTTTTAAATAGGCGCTTATAATGGTTATCGAAATTAAGTCATGATGCCACAAGTCTTTTGATGAATTAAACCCCGAAGGCTAGGTCCATGAATTTTAGTACTCCTAGGGTGATTAGTATTACTCCGGAGAGAATTGATGGGATTCTTTGGCTCATTTTCTTTAACCAGTTGCTCATGATCGATGCTGTAAATACTAGGACTGTGTTGGCCATGATGATGGCAAGTATTATCCATAATATGGGGATGCCTAGAAATGGGAAGCTGATTCCCACTGCTCCCTCGTCTATGCTTCCCAGAGACCCCATGGCTGTTATTCCCCAGAAGGAGGAGATCTTCTCGTAGTTGGGTTGCTCTTCTTCTAGTGCTTCCTTGATTATCCATATCCCGACTGAAGTGAAGACGATTAAGACGATCCAGGGGCCGAGCGAGGCTAGCCATTTGTATATTGCTAACCCGATGAGCCAGCCCAGCGTGGGGAACAGGGCTGTAGATATCGAGAAGGCTACTGCCATCTTACCCGTATTGGCTATAAATTGTTTAAAATTTTTAGCTGGCATGAGTAGACTCAGGGAAAAAGCGACACCAAAATCGTCTACTGACAAGCCGAGCGACAACAGGGCAAGAGCAAGATAATCCATTCTTCCACCTCTATACTTCTGGCTGAGCAAGTTTTAAACATTGTTGAGAAAGTTAGAGGTTTGTCTACAAATTCTCATCGAAGGAAGATGCTTATCTATCATATTTTTGCTTTGCTCTTCACAGCGTATTTTTTTGTCTGAGAAAACTTTTCATTTTAGTCGTGGTACGTAGTTCTGTGCGAGTTTTAGTATCTTGTCTCGTTCTTCCTCTGGTAACGAGGCCCAATAATTTGGTCCTATGATCTTTGGGACTAGTCCCTGGAAGGTGCGCTGGTCGAAGGACAATAGGAAGCCAAGCTTGTATTGTTTCATTGCTAGGATTGTGGTGGCGTCTGTATAGCTGAAGCCTTTTCTGCGTATATTTTCTTTGAATAAGGCTAGTGCTTGTTTTTCCAGTTCTTCTTCGAGGTATAGAACTTTGACCGCTCCGGTATCTATTACTGACTCGATGAAGGCTTTCGCTGTTTCCTCCGAGACCCTGTACTTGAGGATAGTAAGGGTCTCGTCTAGTATGTGGTTTGTCACGTATCCCTGGCCCCACTTGTCTTCAAGAAGGTGAACTATAAGAGCTAGTGAATCTAGGTGATGTTCGTCTCTGAGGCTATAGAAGGCAAATAAGATGCCCGTGTCTATGAGCGCAGTCACTTTTCTGCACCATAGACGTATTCGTCGACTTTCTCGGCGTTTGTTTCGCCTATATCTCTAGCATATGCAAGTGACGAAAGGACTTTGCTGGGGATGGTCTTTGATTGTTCAAGCTCTTTCTCTGCAATTGTTAGTGCAAACCTCAAAGCCTCGGCAACGCTTTTTTTGCCTGCAAGCTTGGCTAGGCGTTCAAGCCTCTGTTTGTCCTCAAGGGATACCCTTAACGTCGTGTATTTAGACATGTGATAATGTAGTAATAGCTACATATATACTTTTCGTCTCATGATATAAACGAACAAGTAGTTTCAAAGGCATGCATAAGTCTTCTTGCAAGAGATACCACATAACTAGAAAAGAAAAATATCACATTTATGAAATAGAAGCTGAGTGTTTCCAATTGTCTCGGGCTTTTTGGCTCATTAAGCTTTGTCTCTTCAGCTCCTCTCCGCAATGCTTACATCAATATTTTAAAGCGTCAACGTGAGAAACGTTAACCTATAGAACTTTGATGATCTTTGCTTCACCTAGGACGCAGTTCTCCAATATTTTTTAGAGCCTCCCGGCTTGCTGGGAGATTAGCGTGGAAAACTCGTTTTTGAGGTTATTTTTATCTAATAGTATATTTTAAAGTAAATATTGGGTAGAGATGGAAAACATAAAAGAAAAAGTTAAGGTTACTAGGAATTTTCGGGTCATGATTCCTTCCAAGATTAGAAACAAGATTGGTCTTAAGGAGGGTGATATTGTAGAGGTAGTATTAAACGGGGAAGAGATTATAATTAGGAAGTTACCTGAGCGCCCCAGGATTAAGCTTGGGAGGAAATTAACCCTCAGGGATATAGAGCTGGTTATAAAGAGGGGGGAGGAGGGTTTGTGAAGAAGGTGAAGAGAGAGAAGTTCAGGAGACTGCTCAAGGAAGCCCTAGAGGGTTGCGACATCACAGTTGAGGAATGGGTTAGGGCTGTTAGGGAAGCTAGGATGGAACATTAATGCGTGAGTGCCTGCTCTATGCCTCTGCACTCTACCCGTTCGTGCTGAAGCTGAGGGATAACCTTCTCAGCTACTTAGCTCTCATTGCGGTGTGGATCCCACTGCGTATGAGGTTGGCAAAGCGACTTGGAAAGAGCATGCGTTAAAGACTTATTAGAGACTCATTCATCATAACCTGTACAACTCCTCGCCGCGATAGTTATAGCAGTGTTGTTGAGGTGCAACTTTTGGATTAGCGCGAGACTACAGGACCCTAACCAGCTTTGCTCCTTCCAGAAGTGAGAGCTCCTCCTTTGTAAGCAGGTGTATCTCGAAGGGGTACCACCATGGCACGCCCTTCTCCTCCATCACTCTCCATAGCCTGCTCAGTAGCCTGGATTTCTCCCGCGATGTTCTAGGAGGCTCTTCTAGGACTATTGCGATGTCTACATCGCTGTCAACCGTGAGCTTGCCCTCTACCGCCGATCCGAATACGTAGACCTCTGCACCTTCCCCAAAGACGGTTTTAACAGCTTCTACGAGTATTTCCAGGTAGTCCCTCCACTTTAAGAGCTCACGGAGCTTCCACGTCTGTATCTCGATGGCTAGATCCTCCCTAGGAAAAGACATTGTTCTCAATCACCTCTATTAGCTTAAAAAGATTTTCAACTACCCTAACAGCTTCAGAAGCGTCCTCCTCCGCATAGACCCCAGCTAGGTACCTAGAACCCGTATAAGCTTCTTCAAGGGCCCTTAAGTCTTCCCTATATTCATCAACAAAGTTTTGAACCTCTCTGGCTAGCTCCGGCTTCCCGAAGCGTTCGATGGTCTTCAACAAGGTTCCAAGCAACTCTCTGAGCTGGTGGCTCCGCGGAGTGAATCCCAGCATTCTAAGCAGAAGGGCTTTCAAGCGTAGCTGGGCTGCCTGCTCGCACATAAACATGACCATATCGTAGTCGCCCCTCTCTAGGGCACGAAGAGCATATTCGTAAAACTTCCTGCTACGTTTTTGCATTACCTCTATAAGGCTCATGGAGCTCATTCTACCTCACACAGCATAAATATGCAATATAATTTGTGATTTACACATTTAATAATTTACTCAAGAATAGGGACTCTACCTTGATTTTAATAGTACTTAGGACGAAGCGAGTTTTAGAGAAAGAGAAAAAGAAAAAAATATTTTTTAGGGTTTTATGGTTTCAGCCAGATCATTCCTACTATTTTTCCGTCCTTGACGAGTTCCGCTTTTATTCCCCATGGTCCTACCCAGTATGCGCCCAGAGCTAAGGTGCTTAGGTCGACGTCTTCCCAGATATTACCTACGATCTCGTTGTCGACTACTATCTCTGTGTGCTTGATTCCCCACGGGTTTGTCCAGCTATGTCCCTTGGATGCCTTGGAGAGGGCTTCTTTGAGTTTTGCCTCTACTTGCTCCCTTGGCACGCTCTCTGTCATGTAGTAGGCGTAGTGCCTTGGTCCGAATTTCCAGCCCCACTTTGGCATGGGCATCAAGTATTATGTTGACTGACTGGTTAATAAATCTTTTGGCTGACCGTCTGGCCAGTCAAACACCTCAGATCCAATAAAAACCTGTGCAAAAGTATCAGAGAAAAAGCAAGGACAAGTAGACTCAAAGCTAAAGCTGAGGATTTGCGGAGAAGGGTCTAAGTAATGTCCGGCGAACTGAATAAAATTCTCCATTGCCAAACGACTTGCTTACCTGGTACTTTGATGATAATGACAACAAATTCTCGAAGCATGCGTAAAATCGGTTCCAATGCTGATACAGGCGTGTCTGGGCTTAAACATTACGGGGGAGCACCCCCAAGACCTATAGGGGCCTTGGTTATCTATCTATTCTATACCGAAGATGATGAACACCGCTCAACAAATTGATGTAGGCTAGTAAAGTATTCAGCAACTCCGATGCGTTGTTAATGTAACGAATTTTATACAGGCGATGGTAAACTCTAATGGAAGAAACAATAAGAGTAAATGGTGTTATTCAGCTATCTTAAACCAAAGTAAAAAATTTATCAAAGGAGGCTAGAAAAGGAAATCAAGGAAAAAGGTTGGTTTGAAATGCCTCTGCCAACATTTATGAGAAAAATCAAAAAAACTTTGATGGAATATCTTCCGTCACCAACTTGGCCTTGGGAAATTATATCGGGATTGTTCATAGTCATAATAATGATTAATTCTCTAAAATATTTTTCAAAAGACGTATCATCTATTAACCGCCCCTTTTTTGCTTTAGAGATTATAATCGCTGATTTAATCTGGGGAATATTTGATGGCTGGATGCTCATATTTACAAATCTTTTAAGAGAAGGAAGATACAATAAGATGATTTCTCGTATAAAATCATGGGACAAGAAGCTAGCAACCGAAATAATTACTAATGAACTACGTGACACTTTAATTAGCCTGTGCGATGAGAAGACAAGAGAACAAATCATTGACATGGTTTATAGAAGTCTTTCCTCGATAAATCAAGATGATTTAAAGAAACCAAAAATTTCTAAAGATGATATTATTGCTGCTTTTGTAAGCACTTTTTTTGTTTTCCTGCCATGTATCTTTATTTTGCCTTTCTTTTTATTGATAAATAATTTGGATACGGCAATTTCAGTTTCTAACATGGTGGCTTTGGCGCTGTTGTTCGGCTTTGGCTATAAATTAGCATCGTGTACCAATAGAAATAAAACTCTAACTGGACTGATTATAATGATTATAGGCTTATTAATAATTATGCTAGCCATTGTTTTTAGCGCTTAAAAAATAACCATGTGAGTTGTTGTTTTTTAAAACGTAAATTTTGGAAGCCTATACAAGTATATGCTCCTTACAAAGTTTTCCTAGGTTAATTTTTTATGTGTTTTAATATATTGGCTCAGATGTGAGAAGTTTACGGCCCCTATTGGAGGCATCGTTTAGCATTTTTGTCGGCATAGTTGTGGGTCTAAGCATAGTGGCCGTTACAATAGTTTTTCGAGTGTTATGGGAATTATCTAGCAGGTTCCTATTCTATGGCAGTCTGTGGGCTTTGCTTTTCGGTTTTCTTGCTCTTGCCTGTGGATTAATGGTTGTTAGGCTTGTTGCGGGCGGGGAGAAGGGGGGTTGTGGTACTCATCGTGTTGTCGAGTCGTATAATTTTGGCGATGGCTTTCTGGGTTTTAGGGACTCTGTTGGGAGGACGCTGGCCTCTGTTGTTACGATTGGTCTAGGGGGTAGCGCTGGTATGGAGGGTCCTAGTCTTCTCCTGGGTGGTGGAGTTGCTTCCAGCCTGTGTAGGCTTTTTGGTCTTGAGATTGGTAAGGCGAGGGTGTACATGTTGGCGGGGGCCGCGGCCGGTTTGTCTGCGATTTTTAGGGCTCCCCTGACCGGGATACTCTTTGCACTTGAAATTCCTTTTCAGAGGGACTTGGCCAAGGAGGCGTTTATTCCGGCTACTTTTTCATCGGTTAGCGCCTATTTGGTTACTGTGATGCTTCTTGGCACGGAAAAAATTTTTCCGGCGATGGGTGGTGGCGAATATATTTCCCTCCAGGTTCTCCTGCACTCATTCGTTCTGGGAGTCTTGGCTGGGCTTGTGTCACTGTTTTTTGTCTGGCTATACGAGAGGCTTGGAAGATTCAGGCTGGAGGGTTTTAGGGGTCCCCTAGTCGGGGGACTTTTGCTTGGGCTCACGGGGATGGCTGTGCCCGGAGTTCTGGGTCTAGGCTATGACTCTATCCATGCTGTGCTTAGTGGGGAGGCCTCGTCCTGGAGCGTTGCATTCATTTTGCTTCTATTGTTTGCAAAGGTATTTGCGACAAGCGTTACGCTCAACATGGGAGGCTCGGGCGGCCTCTTTGTTCCCTCTCTTTTTGTCGGCGCGATGCTTGGTGCGGCATATAGCCGGGTTACCCTGGGAAGGGATAATGCCGTCCTAGTAATGGCTGGTATGGCCAGCGTGGTGGCCGCTGGGAATAAGACACTGCTGGCAAGCATCGCCCTCGTAGCCGAGACGACCGGCGCATCCTCGATTATTCCCTCCTTGGTCGCGTCGACTGTGTCCTATTATGTCTCGGGTAGGTCGTCCTTCTACAGGGATGTTCAGCCCGTACGAGAACTAGAAGAAGAAAAACCCTTCTTCAAGATACTTTCCGACCTAGGTCGGACAAGGCTACTCTATAGAATACGTGTAAAGGACGTAATGACAAGGGATGTTTGCCTGATTAGTGAAGAAGAGATGATAAGCAATGCGATAAACTTGCTTAAAAAGGCTCCGGAAGAACCATGCTTCGTTGTCGATTCTTCGGGGAACCTACTTGGGGAAGTAGTTCTGCCAGACCTGCTTGCATTGCCGGAAGACAAGTGGGACATGTCTTTGGCATTCGCGCCGCTCAAAAAGCCCGAAATAGTCAGCGAGAATATGTCTCTAAAGGAACTTATTGAGAAAATGGTTGAAACAGGAAAAAGCCACTTCCTAGTNATGAATGATGAAGGAAAAATCTCCGGCTATGTTTCGTGGATTATCCTCTTGACAAGGCTTGACGAGGTTATTAAAAGCAGTGAATAGAAAACACAGTGAGTTGACGGTTTAAAATGTTCTAAAACTATAACATTTATGTAATAGTTTTGGAATAGTTTTTATGATGGAAAACTTGCTTCCTCCAAGAGGCGATGAAAGAGAATGGATATTGCGGGAACATTTACAACGCTTAGTACTTTATGCTATGGCACGCAGTGGTTTATACGCGAAATATACTCTTCAAGGTGGGACAGCTTTGCGCCTAGTTTATGGTTCTCCTAGACTGTCACTGGATCTAGACTTTACCTTTGAGGAAGACATAAATGGGGCTGTTAAACATTCAGAGGAAATCAAGAATCAAGTAGAGAGATTACTTGCTTCCGAAAACATTAAGGTACATGTGTCGGGTTCCAAGTTTGATGTTGCCGGGGGCTTCTACAGGTATTTCCTTGTATTTGATACGCAGAGACTGCTAGGTCGAAAGACAAGGATAAAGGTAGAAGTTCTTCCTAGAAGGTATAGTTCCGAATACTACGAGTTGAAAACAGTAGGAGTGAGTTTCCCCTTTTCGACAGTGGTAGGTGTAAGGGTAAAGAGGCTCGGGTGCATCCTGGCTGATAAGGTGTGCTCCCTTGCAGGTGGCTGGCACAGGGGCTTTAGAAGGTGGCGAGACGTGTTTGATATTTATTGGGCTAGGGAGAAGGGGGCAACCCTAGACAAGGGGTATCTATTTGAGGAATTTGGGAGCTATGTTGAGCGACTCGATGATCTATTAGGTGCTACGAACTTTATTCGGGGAATTCTTGAGAAAAAAGATTACAAACGCGTAGTGGAGGAGCTCTCCAGGCTTCTGAACCCTTCGCTTGTTGACTACGTTCTTGTGGAGAAATACTTGCTTGTCACACTGGATGTGCTAGGTGAAGCTGTCGAGGTGCTTGGGAATGAGGCTAAGTGAGTGGGTGAAACTAGTGGAGGAACTCAAAGAAAAAGGATACAAAGTGGTCCACGTGAGTGCTCTTCGTTCAATGACCGGGCTTGGCGATGCTTCGCTAAATGTGGCGCTCTGGAGGCTCCAGAGGTTGGGGCTCGTCCATAGGGTTGCTAGGGGCTGGGTATGCCTAGGCAAGTGTGAGGTATGGGAGGTTGTAAGGACAGCTTTCCCCTCGGGCTACATATCGATGGAGTGGGCCCTACACTACCACGAAATTATTGACCAGCCCTCNCAGGTAGTCACCGTTGTCTGGCTGGGAAANCCCAGAAAAGTAAAAAGCCGTGTCTACACGTTCGAGTTGCACAAGATAAGCAGNAAACTTTACTTTGGNTTCGATACAGGCAAAATGATCGCAGAGCCNGAAAAAGCCCTATTAGACACAATATACCTCCGGGGCTACGTCCCGCCAGAGCTCAACCTCGATCTCCTAGACCTTGAAAAACTTGTAAGATATGCAGAAAGGTTCCCAAGAAAAACAAAGATATCAATAAAATCGCTAGGTTTGTACTAAAGAATTTTTACCGGCATGCTCCTTTCTTCTCCTAAGAATTAGTACAATCAGTGAAAGTGCTAAGGGAATAACAGTTAATATGTATAGATAATTTTCATGAGAATTTGCTGATGCTTCCGAGGAAGAAGTAACTTTTTCAANTAGTAGCTCTGTTTCTTTTAATAAATTGTTAGCTCCCTCAATGTCTCCACATTCAACTTTGAAACTAGCTTCATGAAGCATGTTGACTGCTTGCTGTAAGAGTAAGCATAGATATTCTACGTTGATTTTAGCAGCGCGCTTTTCTTACAGAAAACAAAATAAATCTNNTCTCCGTAGCTTTTTTGGCACTTATGAGACAAGAAAAAGTCGTTCACATTGTTACCGTGGGGACGAGCATTGTTAGGAATATAGCGCAAAATGTTTCTGGACAAAGCGTCTCTAGCGAGGTTTTAGAGAAATTCAAGAGGTGGGCTCAGGCTCCTCCCAGGAGCAGAGAGGACGCCGAAGCTGGCGAGAGGGCTTGTAGCGGCTGCGAGGAGTTCGAGGCTGGGCTGAGGGTTCTTGCCAGCAAGCCGTATGAG
>JGI20127J14776_1000432_pt1 | contig 10945 bp, 9 predicted proteins | sample JossMetagenome_2_FD_14776 | JGI IMG/M metagenome (IMG submission 14776)
TGCCTTGTGCCATACTTTCTGGGAATTTCCGAAGACTTGGATAAGGGTAGCACGCAGGACGCATAGGCTATCCTATCTCCCCTTATTACCACAGCGCCGTCGTGCAAAGGAGTAAGAGGGTCAAATATGGTGATAAGAAGCTCCACCGAGACTACTGCGTCAATGGTTACACAGCCCTCCAAAAGAGGTTCCAAGTTCTGATTTCTCTCTATCACTATCAGGGCACCTATCTGCCTTTCGGACATAAAAGCACAGGCACGCACTATTCTTTCCACGATCCTTTCCTCCAAAGGTTTGGAGGAGGTTAGCTTGGTAGCCTGACCCAGTTTGCTAAGGGCTTTCCTGATCTCTGGCTGAAAGATCACCACCAAAGAAAAGAGTCCCACCGTCCAGAGTTTTTCAAAGATGGTGGAAACCGTTTTCAGGTCCAGAAGGCTGGCAAGAGCCCATATTAGTGCCAATAAAATCAAACCCTTGAGTATTTGAATACCCTTTGTGATCCTAAGAAAGTAGAGCACACCATACACGAACAGAGAAGCGCCCAGTATATCCAAAAGGTCCTTGTAGGATATAAACTCAAAAATCTCCATAGGTCCTCACCGTATCCAAAAGGGCTAAAAACTCCCTCGTCTCCTTCACATCGTGCACCCTGACAATATGGGCACCTTTCACCACTGCGTAGGCAAGGGCACCAAGGCTTCCGTATAGCCTCTCTTTAGGCTCCGTTTTTTTCCTCAAAAGCCCCTCCAACACAAGACCAATAAAGGATTTCCTTGAAACTCCCACCAGTATAGGTGCCCCAAAGACCTTGTATTCGTTTAGGCGCTTGAGAATTTCCACGTTGTGCTCTGGCAGTTTCCCAAAGCCTATGCCCGGGTCTATTATAACCTGCCCTTTGTAGCCCAATGCCTTTAGCCTGCCGAGCCTTTCCCACAGCCACCCAATAGACTCATGAACCACGTCCTCATAGACTATGGTCATACTCTTCCAATCCTCCGGTCTTCCCTTTATGTGGTTGAGAACATAAGGACACTGATACTGAGAAACCACTTCAAACATCTTTGGATCAAAGGTTCCCCCGCTTATGTCGTTTATGATATCTGCGCCCTCCTCAAGGCAAACCTTAGCAACCTCCGCCTTGTATGTATCCACCGAGATCCAGACCTTTGGAAGCTCTTTTCTGACTTCCTTTAGAACGGGCAGAACCCTTTTTAGCTCTTCCTCCGCACTGATCCCTTTGGGAGCCCGGTCTTGTGGATTCCCCCCCGATATCTATGATCTCCGCCCCCTCTTCCGCCATCTGCACCGCCCTTTTCACCGCAGAACTTGTCTCTAAGTAAAGCCCACCGTCGGAAAAAGAGTCGGGAGTTACGTTAAGAATGCCCATTATGGCAGTCTTTATGCCCAAGGGCAGAATTTTGTAGTTGAACTGAAGCTTAAAGGACTTTTTCCGATAGTTCATCAACGCTTGCAAAATCTCAAGGGCTAAATCCTTGTGGAATTGAGAAAGACACCGGCAAAATTCCTTTATTTGGGCTTCTGTGCCCGAAAGGGCAAACCTGTTCTCGTTTTGGTATGCGTGCAAACAACCCTGCCTTGCACACTCAAAAAAAACCTGAGGGTTTATCTGTCTGTTTTCAAAATACAGCACCCTATGGATCCCTTCGTGGCTCCTCTGCTCTGCCTCTCTAAAAAAAACGCCCACCTTGTCCTTTAAAAACCTGTAAAAGTTGTCCTTATCTCCAAATTCTTTTAGAACCAACATCAGACTGGTACTTCCTTTAGGAAAAATCTTTTTATATCCAACACGAGGGCACTTGCTACAAAGATAGAAGACAGAGTCCCCACCACTACACCCACTACAAAGGCAAACATAATGTTAGACAGGGCTGGTCCCCCAAGCACAAAGAGGGCAAAGGATACCACAAAGGTTGTTAGGGAGGTCATCAAGGTCCTTGAAAGGGTTTGGTTTATGGAAATGTTTATCAGACTTTCAAAGTCTGTGCCCTTTCTGAGCCTTAGGTTTTCCCTTATTCTGTCAAAGACCACCACCGTATCCGTTACCGAATATCCTGCCACGATAAGGAGAGAAGCTATAACATCCAAGCCCACCTCAAACTGGGTGAGAGAGTACGCTCCAACAACTATCAAAACATCGTGGGCTAAGGCAAGGATGGCACCCAAGCCCCAAATGGGTTCAAAGCGGTAAGCCAAGTATAGGAGTATGCCCAAAAGGGCTGTTATTATTGCCCAAAAGGCTTTGTTTCTCAGCTCTTTGCTAACAATACCACCTATGGTCTCCACCCGTAGGAGTTGGTAGTTTCCTAAAGTCTTTAAGGCATTAAGTGCTTTATCCTTTGGCTCATCCACCTTTAGCCTTACGATCACGGTCCCCTGCGCGGTATCTTGCACCTGAAATGTTCGCAATCCCGCGGTTTCCATAGCTTTCCTAACATCTCCCAAAGACACTTTCTTTTCAAACCGAACCTCCAAGAGGGTGCCACCGGTAAAGTCCAGTCCCAAGTTCAAACCCTTCCAAAACAGTAAAAACACAGAAAGTCCAAGAAGAAGCAGAGAGACCCCATAGGCATAATATCTGAACCTCATAAACTCAATCATTGCAAAGTATAGTTTATCATTAAAAAGGCTTTAGCCCCAAACCCCTGCTATCTCAAAACCACACAGCTCACATTTACCTTCCTTGAGCCTTACCTTTACCCGTTCTCCCAAGTATCCGCTCCTTTCTATAACTATGTGCCCACAAGATGGACAGTAAGTGGAGGTTAAGCTTTGGTCTGCGTAGTTTCCCACATACACATACCTAAGCCCCTCCTCCTTTCCTATCTCATAAGCCCTTTTAAGGGTGGATACCGGTGTGGGCGGTAGGTCTCCCATCAAATAGGCTGGGAAGAACCTGGATATGTGCCAGGGAATGTCCGGAGAAAGCTCTCTTATGAACCTTGCTATTGCTCTGATTTCACCTTCTGAATCGTTGTAGCCGGGTATCAGAAGGGTGGTGATCTCTATCCATATACCCAGTTTATAAGCCTTCTCTATGGTTTTTAGAACGGGTTTTAACCTTGCCCCACATATCCTTTGGTAAAAATCATCGGAAAAGGACTTTAGGTCTATGTTCATTGCGGAAAGGAATGGCACAGACCTTTCAAGCACCTCCTCCGTCTCATAACCGCTGGAAACGAATATGTTCTTTATGCCCCTCTCATAAGCAAGCTTCATAATATCGTAGGCAAACTCAAAGAAGATCACGGGCTCGTTGTAGGTGTAAGATATGGAGGTTATATTAAACCTCTCCGCAACGCTCACAATCTCCTGAGGAGAGTATTCCTCTCCAAAGACCCTGTAATTGTTCAGTTTGGGATACTGGGATATCTCCCAATTTTGGCAAAACTTACAGGACAGGTTGCATCCTACGGTGCCCAGAGAAAGGGTGGCAGTTCCAGGAAGAAAGTGATAAAGAGGCTTTTTCTCCACAGGGTCTATGTTCAAGGCTGAGACTAAACCATAAACGGTAAGATAGAGCTCTCCTCCCCTGTTTAGCCTCACTCCGCATTTGCCATACTCTCCCTCCTTTAAAACACACCTTTGCATACACGCCTTACAGAGCACCTTTTGGTCTTTCTTCTCCGACATCCAGGCTATCGTCATCATCCGAATTAAATTTATCCCTGTGAAGGTAAGAAAACCTGCAGTGGCAGGAAGTTTTTATCCAAGGGATCCGGAGACTCTGAAAAGCTTGGTGGATAAGCTGTTGGAAAAGAACACCAAAGAAGAACCCGTCGGAGTCATATCTCCCCATGCGGGATATGTATACAGTGGCAAGGTGGCGGGAAAGGTCCTTGGGCTTCTGGGTGGAAAAGAACTAAAGGTACTGCTGATCGGACCATCGCACTTTGTGGATTTCGAAGGTATATCCTTCGGTGATTACCAATTTTTTGAAACACCCTTGGGAAAGGTAAAGGTAGATCGGGAAAGAATTGAAGAGTTCATGAGGCTATACCAGTTACCTCACGCTTTGGACAATAGACCCCATATGTGGGAACATTCTTTGGAAGTTCAACTACCCTTCTTGCAGAGACTTTCTCCAAACTTAACCATAGTACCCATTGTCTATGGTAGGATTGACCCAGAGACTTTAGCGGAGTTTATGGAATTCTTCTTAGAGGATGACACACGCTTTGTGGTAAGCTCTGACCTGAGCCATTACTACCCGGAGGAGATAGCAAGGCGGATAGATGAACACTGCCACAGGGGTATTGTTGAAGGAGATAGAGAAAGCCTAAAAACATGCGAGGCTTGTGGTAAGGTTGGCATCCTTGCATCCCTCATAATAGCCCAAAGGAGAAAGCTAAGGCCCAAGCTGATAGCTTACGACACTTCCGGCTCCGCCTTTGGAGATAAAAAGGCGGTGGTAGGCTACGGAGGTTATGCTTTTTTCCAGTAGGCTTATATTTAAACCCATGGAACTAAAAATCCAACAACTCAAGGAACTCTATGAAAAAGATTTCCTCCTTTGGTTGGAAGAGAATTTAAAGCTTTTGGAAAACAGAGAATACGACCTGGTGGATTGGGAGAACCTTTTGGAGGAGATAAGGGACATGGGACAAAGGCATTTGGATGCAGTCATAAGCCAAATGGCTCGGATTATGGAGCACCTCTACAAGTGGGAAAACTACAGATATAGAGAGTATGTGGGAAACGGTTGGATAAATAGCATCCACCAAGCTAGAGGTAGGTTAGAGCTTGCCTTTAAAAGATATCCATCCCTCAAAGCAAAGGCTCGGGATAGGGAAAATATCCAAACTGCCTGGGAAGTGGCAGTTTCTAATCTGATCCGATGGTTTGAAAAACCCACAAACCACGACCTTGCCAAAAAGTACTTTGGGAGAATTCCCACCGAGAAAGACTTTCCTAAAGACTGCCCTTACACCTTTGAACAGATACTTGAATACAAACCTTGGTTGAAGGATAAAACTTAGCCTTAAAATATTTCCTTCCCATGAAGGCACCTCTAAGCTGGCTCGCTGAGTTCGTGGATTTAAAAGGACTATCCCCGGAGGAAATAGCCCAAGGGCTCACCCTGAGGAGCGTGGAAACCTCCGTAAGCGTGTGGGAGCAATCGGTAGAGGGGGTAGTCTTTGGGAAGGTTCTAAAGGTAGAAAACCATCCACAAAGGCAAGAACTAAAGGTTTGTAAGGTGGGTGTGGGAGATGTGGTGCAGGTGGTCACGAGGGACCAAGAGATAAAGGAGGGGGATGGTGTGCTGGTGGCACTACCGGGGGCAAGGGTGGGCGATAGGGTTATTTCTAAGAGAGACTTCTCCGGTGTGGTTTCTGAGGGTATGCTCCTTTCTGCACAGGAACTTGGTCTGGAGGATAGTAGTCAGGGAGTTCTTGTGATTGAAGAAAAGTTCAGCCCCGGAACGCCCGCCAGGGAGGTCCTTGGTTTTGGTGAGTATGTCTTTGAGGTGGAAATCACCCCCAACAGAGGAGACTTGCTGAGCATCTTAGGTCTTGCCAGAGAGATCTCCGCCCTGTTTGATTTGCCCTTTAAAGAGCCACAGGACAAAACCTTTGAGGACTTTGGTTCGGTGGAAGTACGTGTAGAGGACCCAGACTGCAAAAGATACAGGGCGGTGCTAATAGAAGGAGTGCAGGTAAAGCCCTCTCCCCTTTGGCTCAGGCGTAGGCTCTGGCAGTGCGGAATAAAGAGCATAAACAATGTGGTGGATATAACCAACTATGTAATGTTAGAAAGGGGCCAACCCTTGCACGCCTTTGACTGGGAAAAAATAGAGGGTCCGGTGGTAATAAGGAGGGCAAAAAAGGGAGAAAAGATTAACACCCTTATGGGTGTGGAAAAGGAGCTCTCGGAGGAAAACTTGGTCATAGCGGACGGTGAAAAGATCCTTGCCTTAGGGGGTGTTGTAGGAGGTTTGGAAAGCGGTGTTAGAGAGTATACAAAAAGCGTTCTCCTTGAGGGGGCGTACTTTGAACCTTTTAGAATTAGGAGGTCTGCCAGGTCTTTGGGCGTGCAAACGGAGAGCTCTTACCGATTTGAGAGGAATGTGGATATCCAGTCTCTAAAGAAGCATCAAGACAGGGCGGTAGGTTTGATCCTTCAGCTGGCGGGCGGTGAAGTGAAGGCGGTAAAGGATATATATCCCCAACCTTACGAACCCAAAAGAATCTTTCTCTCCTTTGGAAAGTTCAAGAGGTACGCGGGGGAAGAGTTGGACCCAGAGGGTGGGCTAAAGGTTCTGCAAAAACTTGGTTTTGATGTGAGGGTGCAGAATTGTGGCTTTGAGGTGCTGGTTCCAGCCTTTAGAAGCTTTGACGTGCAGGGAGATGCGGATATAGTGGAGGAACTTTTGAGGGTAAAGGGCTACGACAATCTACAGGCGGAGCGTCTTCTTGTCCCCTCCAAGCCAAAGGTGAAGGATAAGCTGGAGAGGGAGATAAAAAATTTCCTGAAGGCAAGGGGCTTTTTTGAAGTGCTCAACTTTTCCTTTGAGGGAAAAAGGCTCTATGAAACCTTGGGTCTAAGAAACCCAACCCTTGAGATCATCAATCCCCTGGTAAAAGAGGAAAGGTTCCTGCGCGCATCCTTAATCCCATCCCTGATCAACTCCTACCTAAGAAACAGAAGGAAATTTATCCAACAGATAGCTATCTTTGAGGTGGGTAAAGTATTTTTTGAAGAGGGAGAAGGTAGAAGGCTGGGCATCCTCTCCAACATGCATACTCTACAGGAGTTTAGGAGCTTGGTTTCCGACCTCCTGCACTCGGTGGGGGTGTTGCACACCTCTCAATGGTCCAAACTTCCCTTTTTACATCCAAACCTACAGGTTAGCCTTTGGGTGGAAGGAGAGGAGATTGGCTTTTTGGGACTTTTGAACCCCCTCTTGGAAAGAGAGTTAGACCTAAAGGAAAAGGTCCTAATAGCGGAGTTGAACTTTGATAAGCTCAAGCCCAAGAAGGCTCAGTATGTGCCCTTTTCCAACTATCCGCCGGTGGTCAGGGACGTTACCCTGGTTATGGACAAAGGGCTATCGGTGGATAAATTAATTATGCATATAAGGAAGCTGGAAGAGGTGGAAGATTTGAAAGTGGTTAGCGTTTGGACAGATGAGCGCGTGCTTGGGGAAGGCAAGAAAAGCGTTAGCTTTAGGCTCTTTCTGAGAAGCTTGAAAGGTAGTCTGTCCGACGAGGAAGCCAACCAATTGGTGTTTGGGTTGGTGGAGGATTTAAAGAGAGAGTTTGGTGTGAGCTTAAGGTAAAACAAGCCTGCCCTGCTCGTAGGTGGAGAGGACTAAATTGGGGTCCACAAGGTGAGCCAATAGGGAGTCCGGGCTCCGGGGCTGTCCCACCGAGGACGTCCCGGGAGGACACCCACCTAAGGGAACTGGGGCCCACCGAAGCCTCTCCCTCTACGGCCGGGTGGGTTTTCTTGCCTTCCCCTCCTCAAAAGGAGGCGGAAGAATGAAAGTTTTGAGCAAAAAAGAATTAAGACATAGAATAAGAAACCTACGGAGGAGTTTGCCCACTCAAGAATACCAACAGCTCTCAAAGGCTATAGTGGAAAACATAAGGGGTTTGGAGCCTTTTAAGTCCGCAAGAGTAATCTTAGCCTTTTACCCCTTTGACGGAGAACCGGACATATCACCCCTTTTGGAGGAAATCCTCAGAGAAGGCAAAGTCCTTTTAATTCCAAAGGTAGAGCACGATAGCATGAAACTGTGCAAGATCAGATCTCTTGAGAACTTAGCCCCTGGCAGTTTTTGCCTTCTTGAGCCTACCCAGTGTGAAGAGGTGGAACCGGAACTGGTGGAGCTTGCCCTTGTGCCCGGGGTTGCCTTTGACCTTAAGGGTTGTAGGCTTGGGATGGGCAAAGGCTTTTACGACAGGATTTTGGGGAGGATAAGAGGGTTTAAGGTGGGAGTAGCCTTTAGCTTTCAGGTCTTTGAAGAAATTCCCTGCGATCCTTGGGACCAAAGGGTGGATGCCATAGCCACCGAAGAAACCATAATCTACAGGAGGTAGGAGCGATGAACGAGATTGTGTTGGCGGTCATTTTAGCTTTTTTTGCCTTGCTTGGAGGTCTGGGCGCGGGTGTTTTCCTTTTTAGAAGGAAGGAAAAAGAACCTACCAAGACCTTTGAGGAGGATGTGCAAAGAATTTTAGAGAATGCCCAAAGAGAAGCGGAAAGGATCATAAACCTTGCCAAGGAAGAAGCCCAAAGGGTGAGGCAGGAGGCGGAGGAGAAGAAAAGGGAAGTGGAAAGCTTTCTATCTCAAAAGCGTGCAGAGCTTGAAAAGAAGGAGCAAGAACTTGAGCGCAGAATAAGGGAAGTAGAGCAGAGCTTAAGCCAAAAAGAACAGGCTTTAACCCAAAAGGAGCAGATGGTAGAAAGAAGGTTTGAGGCACTTGAAAGAAGAGAGGAGGAGCTATACAGAAGGGAAAAGGAACTCAAGGAATTGGAAAGACAGGTGGAAAGAGCCCAGAGGGAAATAGAAAATAAGCTAAAGGAGGTTCAAGAAAAAGAAAGGGAAGTGGAACAGCTAAGGGAAAGGGAACTCTTAGAACTTCAGAGGATCGCATCCCTAACTATGGAAGAAGCAAGGGCGGAAGTGCTTAAAAGGGCAGAGGAGAACGCAAGGATTGAGGCTATAAGGCTCGCCAAGAAGATAGAAGATGAAGCAAGAGAAATGGCAGAGTTGAGGGCAAAAAGGATAATAACCACCGCAGTCCAAAGGCTCGCCCCAGAGATCGCCATAAACTACACCACCACTACGGTGGAGCTTCCCTCCAACGAGTTTAAGGGCAGGATCATAGGAAGGGAAGGTAGGAACATAAGGACCTTTGAGCTTTTGACGGGCGTAGATCTGATCATAGATGATACACCCGATTTGGTAACCATATCATCCTTTGACCCTCTTAGGAGAGAGATTGCTAAGATTGCCTTAGAGAGACTTATAGAGGACGGTAGGATCCATCCTGCCCGCATAGAGGAGGTGGTCAATGAGGTAAAAAAGGAAATGGACGAGAGGATCAGGAAGACTGGAGAGGAAGCCTGCCTTGAGCTTGGGCTATACGACATAAACCCAGGGCTTTATTACTACATAGGCAAGCTTTACTACAGAACCAGCTACTCCCAAAATGTGCTTTTGCACTCCAAAGAGGTAGCATACCTTGCGGGCCTGCTGGCGGAAGAATTGAACTTGGATGCTAAAATGGCAAGAAGGGCTGGGCTACTTCATGACATCGGCAAAGCCATATCCCACGAACTTGGTGGTTCTCACACAGACATAGGCGTTGAGCTTTGCAAGCGCTACGGAGAGCCAGAGCCCGTTCTCAACGCCATAAAAGCCCATCACAACGAAGAGCCCGTAAAGTTCCCGGAGGTTGCCCTCGTATGTGCTGCGGACGCCCTATCCGCCGCCAGACCTGGTGCTAGAAGGGAAACCTTAGAGGCATACCTAAAGCGCTTAGAAAAGCTTGAAAATATAGTAAAATCCTTTAAGGGGGTTGCCAACGCATACGCAGTACAGGCAGGAAGGGAAGTTAGGGTCATAGTCAATCCAGAGGAGATCAGGACGAGGAAGCCTACCAGCTTTCAAAGGATATTGCCAGAAAGATAGAAGAGGAGCTTGAGTTCCCGGGTCAAATAAAGGTTGTGGTGATAAGAGAAACAAGACATGTGGAATACGCAAAGTGAAGACCTAACACCTATGCTCGCCCAGTATCATGCCCTAAAGAGGGAGTACTCTGACTGCCTGCTTTTCTTCCGCCTTGGGGACTTTTACGAACTCTTTTATGAGGATGCCCAAATAGGTTCCAAAGAGCTCGGCTTGGTGCTCACCTCAAGGCCCGCCGGAAAGGGCAAAGAACGCATTCCTATGTGCGGAGTGCCCTACCATTCTTCCCAGTCTTACATAGCTAAACTGGTAAGCAAAGGCTACAAAGTTGCCATATGCGAGCAGTTGGAGGATGCCTCCCAAGCCAAGGGAATTGTAAAGAGGGATGTAATAAGGGTCATCACACCCGGCACATACTTTGAGAAAGACTTAACCGGTTTAGCTTGCATATACCCAAAGGGAAGCAAGTACTACCTTTCTTACCTTTGCCCATCCACGGGAGAGTTTTTGGCGGGTACCTTTAGGGGTGAAGACTATTTAGAGTTTCTGCTAAGGTTCCAACCCAAAGAGGTTCTGGTTCCCAAAGGTTTTGCGGAAGATCTGGGTAAACTCCTTAAGTGCTTTTTCACCTATTATGGGCAGGAGGAAATCCAAGAGGGTCTAAAACTTTTAAAAGAGGACTTTAACATATTCCGTGCCATAGCCTTGGGTTTTGAGGAGGAAGATTGTCTAATTCCATGCGGTATAGCTTATCTTTACCTAAAGAGAACTCAAAAATCTTACACACCCTTTTTGAAAAAACCCAAACCTTACTCGGGAGAGGGCTACCTTAGAATAGACTACCGCACCCGGAGGGGGCTTGAACTTTTGGAAAGCTATGAAGGAAGGGAGGACCTTTCCCTCTTTGGAACCATAAACAGAACATTAACGGGTATGGGAAGACGCCTGCTAAAATTTCGCATAACCCATCCCTTCCTGAGAGAAGAGGACATACTAAGGGTGCAGGAGGGAGTAGAGGAACTAACAAAAAACAGGGAGCTTCTCAGGGAAATAAGGGCATGCCTTGAAAAAATGCCAGACTTGGAGAGGCTTGCATCACGCATCAGCGGAAACTTAGCCACACCCAGAGATTTTGCCCTTTTAAGGAAGGCTCTGCTTTCCTTGAANGAGTTGAGGGAAGCGCTAAANAATGCCAGATCTTCTATCATNGNGGAACTACTAAACCAGATGGTGGATTTGGANGAGCTATANTTGGAATTGGANAGGGTTTTGGTGGAAGACCCACCCATC
>JGI20127J14776_1000433_pt1 | contig 10937 bp, 12 predicted proteins | sample JossMetagenome_2_FD_14776 | JGI IMG/M metagenome (IMG submission 14776)
CGAGACCCACTATATATCCCTTTCTATTTGTTAGGCTCTTTAAAATGCTATTCGCTGGTGTGAAAACCTCTGATCTCCTTAGGCGTGTACATGGATCGGCTGGAACTCTTCTTAATACAATCCTGTCAAGGCTTGAGGTTCCTAGGAGAAGTTCAATAGGCCCATCGAAGCTATTCAACGGCTCTGGCTCTGGGAGATATATAGTTGTATATAGATGTCAGAGATCATATGTATCTTCTGTTATAGAGCCCGGGGATCTTTCAAAGATCTTCGGAGAATCTGCAAGCGGGTTGATCTTGGATCACCATGTTGCACCGCCCCACGCCAGTGATAAAGAGACTGCATATTACTANGCAGCAATATTTAACCTCTCATGGTATATCTAATCGAGAGGCACAGGCTTGGGAGANTTGCAAAAGATCAGTTCGGAAGACTCTTCCTAGTGATAAAAAGATCTGGATTAGAGTGGAGAGATCTGGAGTGGCAGAGAGAAGTAGCAAAAATCTCAAAGGAAATACATGGGAAAAGGGGGCTCCTAGAGATCCTAGGCTTAAGAAGAGATCTAGAGATCTTCAAGCTGATAGATGAATGCGAAGATAACAAGATATTAAAAATCCTAAGAGGGAAGAGGATTTCACCTATACTTNGATATATAAACAAATACATGGAGAAGATCTCAGAGGTGGTGCAATAGAACATAAAGGATCGATAATTTTCTGGAACCCGTAACACTTGCGTTTACAAGTGTAGCAGGTAGGTTTACTTTTAGTTTACCCTCTGCGATTTTTACAGTATAGTCAACTAGGAGCATCCTAAGGGAGATACATGATGTGAGGGAAGTGGAGCTGTATGCGCGGGGATCCACGCCAATGCTAGAGATAGCAAACCCTGTCTTGGATTGATGGCAAAAACGCGCCGACTTCCGTGGTTGGGGTCTGAGAGTTCATTGTGGATCCCCCGTGGAGATGTTTTGAACTCTTAGCGTCTCTGCGCAATCCTCTTAAGATAGTAGTCCGAGAGCCCGCCTTCACCTAGTCTAGCAATAAACTCCCTGGTAACCTTTACACCGCTGAAAACCCATGGTAGGATTACGTCTAGGAAATTATAGTCGGGGAAGTATATTATCCCGCTTGAAACCCCTATTAATGGTTTACCATCCTTGTAGGCGACCATACTCATGGTGGTCGGCTTCATCGGAATACCGTAGGCCACAACTTCATCAGCTACTTGCCTTATGGCGAGGTGTGTCCTATCAGTTGGATCCACGCTCATGCCCCCGACAGCTATAACCGCGTCCGAATCACGGAGTAGTTCCTGGGTTTTGCCGGCTATCTCCCTCTCGTCGTCTCTCGCATATAAGACTCTGCCTGCCACACCCCCGTACTCAGCTATCTTCTTCTTCACAACCTCGCTAGCCACATCTTTCTTCAAGCCTTCAACTATCTCAGTCCCAACAATTAGTATGCCGACAACTGTTTTGAGTACTGGCTTCAAAGCGAGGATCGGGCTGTGCTCTCTCGCCACAGATATCACATCGTCTAGCACCCTCCTCGAAACCTTCAAGGGTATGACATCGACTACTGCGACCAGCTCGCCTACTCTGATAAATGAGCCGTTTCTCCTAGTTATCACCGCGAGGATACCGCTAGTGTTCACTGCTTCAAGGCCTTTCGAGTTCACGATGAGAAGACCATCCGAGGAGGATTTGACTAAAGCCTTGCCCTCCTCCCCGGCCTCTATTACAAGGGGCCCGCTCACAATACTCTTAGCTAGCTCCAAAGCGGCTTCCGTCTCGAAGACTTCTTCATCTCTCTCCTCAACCTCCTCTAGCACGTAAACGTAGTAGTGTCCATTACTCTTCATAGCCTCAACGTCCTCCTCTCTAAGGACTTCACCCCTCCTCTTCAAAGCACCCTTCCTATTAGGCGTTATAATAGTGTAGTCCATAGCAAGTCTTCTACCAACAGCNTCTTCAACCGGTAGAAGCTTCATGCCCACCACGCTAAAATGTCGTTTATAAGAGAATTGGCTTTAAAACTCTATGAGGTGAAGAATTGTTAATGCTTTAATAAACATAAAAAACTATTTATACAACTCCCGGGCGTAGTTGTAGGCTTTAACACCGTACATTAGAGCTGGGCCGCCGCCCATGCATACGGCTACTTTAATGACATCGTAGACCTCTTCAAGTCTCGCGCCCGCTTTAAACGCCTCGGCTAGATGCCACTGGATGCAGGGCTCGCATCTAACGGCAATAGCTATTCCAAGAGACATCAACTCCTTAGTTTTATGATCTAGCGCTCCAGCGGCCTCGGACTCCTCCACGTAGTGGAGGAATGTCTGGAGCTCAGGGTTCTTACCAGCCAACTCGAGGAGGGTGCGTTTAATTTCCTCCAGGCTTTCAGTGAGGCTTTTACCCTCCATTCGAGCCCTTGTAGAAGTATGTTGACGGATATTAAAAACGATATCGGACTGAAACTACTCCTCGGGTTTTCTCCTTTTAACAGCCCTGTCGAAAACAATCCAGTTCCTATACCATTCCTCATTCTCTTTCTTCAATAGTTCTAAAACCATTTTCATCAAATCCTTACTTGAAATCTCCGTAACATTTTGCTCGAGGAGTTTCCCTTCAACTATCTTCGCAATCTTACGGGCGACACTGACTGGGGCCCCAGTCTTAATAATACTCACGACTATTTTCTCCGGGACGAACTCCTCCTTGCTACCGTCTCTCTTCGTCACGTAAATGCCGTTCATTCACCCTCCCCCTTTGTTATGTTCTTTTTAAAAATATATATTCTTTATGCATGAATATGCGTGAAGTTTTGCTATAGAATTCGACGTATATAGAAATATCCCGTGAATCTCTCCCTACAATTGGAGAAAAATCTTATTCTCTATAATTGTGAAACTAGGCAAATGTGATGGATTATGAGAATCCTGGTTACAGGTGCATCCGGGCAGATAGGTTCCGAGTTGGTGCCGGCTCTAAGAGAAGTATACGGGAGGGATAATGTAGTAGCGTCTAGTAGGCGTAGACGTGGGAGTCTAACGGATCCTTTCGTAGAGCTAGACGTGTTGAGGAGAGATGAGTTGGAGAGGGTTGTGAGAGACTACAAGATAGAAGCGATAGTACACCTGGCAGCTGTCCTCTCAGCTAAAGGAGAGCAAGACCCCGCGCTCGCTTGGGATGTCAACACCAATGGCACTATAAACGTCCTCGAAGTAGCCAGGGCGAATAAGCTCGAGATGGTTGTGATCCCCAGCAGCATTGCTGTCTACGGTCCCGAGACACCGGATAACCCGGGTGATATAACCATCATGAAGCCTAAGACGATCTACGGGATTAGCAAGGTTGTAACAGAGCTCCTCGGGGAATACTACTACTCGAGGTACGGCCTCGACGTCAGGGGGCCTAGGCTACCAGGGGTCATCAGCTGGAAGACGCCCCCGGGCGGTGGTACAACAGACTATGCTGTCGAAGCCTTCTACGAGGCCGTTAAGAGGAGGGAGTACACTTTCTGGGTGAGGCCGGACACTAGGCTACCGATGATATACATGCCTGACACGATAAGGGCTTTCCTGCTTCTCATGAAAGCTGAATCGAGCTCTCTTACAGCGAGGTTCTACAATGTCCAGGGCATGAGTTTCACAGCTAGAGAGCTGGCTGAAACGATAAGGAAATTCATACCCGAGTTCAAAACAGACTTCAAACCGGATCCATTGAGGCAGAGAATAGCTGACTCATGGCCTAAGAGTATTGATGATAGTAGGGCTAGAAGAGACTGGGGTTGGAAGCCGGAGTGGGATCTCGAATCCATGAGCAGGGATATGATCGAGAATCTGAGGAGAGTACTCATCGAATCAGGCTAGTTCTCAATTGAGGCATAAGAATGTGTTTTGGTTGTCTGTTCATGTATGATAGGTTTATATCTAAACTATGAAATTATACCAACCCGGTGCTGGGGATGGGTAAATTAGATTGGATTAAAGGGGAGCTCGAGAACCTGAGGAATCAGGGTCTCTACGTTACTATACGGAGGTTGCAGAGCGCTCAGGGCCCCTGGGTTGTAGTCGACGGTAGAAGAGTCTTGAACATGTGCAGTAACAACTACCTGGGTTTGGCAGCCCACCCCAGGATCAAAGAGGCCGCTATAAGGGCGATCTTAGACTACGGTGTCGGAGCTGGGGCTGTGAGAACGATAGCAGGTACAATGGAGTTGCATGAGGTTCTCGAGGAGAAATTGGCCCGGTTTAAGAGGAGGGAGGCTGCTGTAGTCTTCCAGAGCGGTTACAACGCGAACCTGGGTGCTTTAAGCGCGCTGGGCTGGGGTAGGAAAGACCTTGTTTTCGTGAGCGAGGAGTTGAACCACGCTAGTATGATCGACGCTATGAGGCTTGCCGGAGCCCCTAAAGTGATCTACAAGCATATTGATACAGGAGATTTGAAGAAGAAGCTCGAGGAGGTCAAAGACTATAGGATCAAAGTCATCGTGACAGACGGGGTATTCTCGATGGACGGCGATCTAGCACCGCTACCCGAGATCGTTGAAATAGCTGAAGAACACAACGCTATCGTCTACGTCGACGACGCCCACGGTGAAGGGGTTTTAGGGGATCATGGGAGGGGGATAGTAGATCACTATAAACTCCACGATAGGGTGGAGTTTGAAATGGGTACTTTAAGCAAGGCTTTCGGGGTAATAGGCGGGTATGTCGCCGGGGATCGTGAAGCAATAGAGTTCATTAAGCAGAGGGGGAGGCCATTCCTTTTCTCAAGCGCCATGAACCCACCCGATGTGGCGGCTGCTATAGCGGCCGTGGAAATGCTGGAGGAGAGCGATGAGCTCATCAAGAAGCTATGGGAGAACACGTATATTCTCCAGAAGGGGCTGAGAGAGCTGGCTTCGACCTGGGTGGAACCAAACATCCGATCACGCCAGTCATGCTCTACGATGAGAAGCTGGCGCAGGAGTTCTCTAGGAGGCTATTCGAGGAGTACAACATCTTCGCCCAGGCAATAGTCTACCCGACTGTACCCAAGGGTAAGGCGAGAATCAGGTTGGAGCCCTCCGCAGCACACAAAGCCGAGGACATGAAGTATGTTGTTGACTCGTTTACCGAGCTGGCTAGAAAACTGGGTTTCTTCAAGTAGCCCCCGTTCTAGCTAGGCAGGTTTTCTCTCACAACCACATACTCTCTATACAACCCGATCAGCGATTGCAAGGCAACTAGGACACTCAGCGATGCGAGCACCGGTGTTATCCTTATGCCGAAAGGCGTGTAGTTGAGGACTAGGCCTACTAGAGGTACGACTGCTAAGCTTAAACCAATAGACAAGGCCAGCTCTTCAATAGGGCTCAGCTCCCGCCTCGGATAGAGAGCTCTGACGAGCGTATACCCCGGGAGGAACAAGACGAAGATTGAGCCGAAGAAGTATCTGAGCGGGGTTAAGCACTGGCAGGAGTCTAAGGACACTACGAGAATGAGGGTTATAGCTGTCATCAAGTTAACCGTCCAAAACCAGAGGGAGTAGTCGAGCCTGAAGGCTACCTCCGGGAATGTCCGCGGGGGATCAGGGTCCTCTATGACGAGGTTCCCCTCAACCCAGTCCCTGTAGGCCTCCAGAATCTTCTTTAAACCCCTCCCCCCTGCGAATTCCTCGAGCGTTTCACCACTCTTCAAAATCCTACACCCGTCACGTTAACTCTCAGAAAGTTGTATTCCCCTGTGTAGAGCCATGTCTCATTCTCAGGCGAGTACAAGTAGAGCTCTAACACGAGAGTCTGATTAACCTTAGGGTAGGTGAAAGTAACGTTGAAGGGTAATGTAGCGTTCTCATCCTCACCCAGCATCACGTAGAGGCTTACTAGTGGGGGCGAATCAAGCGGGGTTGTATTAGTAGGCACCTCCCCATCCCCAATCTTGACGTCGACCCTGAGTAAAGCTGTGTAGCCTAGGTGGTTGTAGACGAACGCGTTGAAACCAACGGCTTCACCCGCCCTTATATTCGTAGGGTAATTGCCGATCTTGCCCTCTTCGTTCAGCAATCCAATGGCGGTGAAACTCTCCGCCNNCCTNGGGATGGAGGTTGCTATCCCTAGGGCTGAAACCACTATCGACACGGCCAGTATAACCGCGAAGACTTCATCATCCAAGATCAAAACTTCTCACCAGCAAATTCGAGTCGAACCCCTAGGCAATCTTCGGTCAAGATTTATTGAGATAATAGACTCTCGCGCAACCCTTATTAAACCATACTCAGGGATCCCAGTATAGCACAGCATCGTAGAACCCAACCTCTCACCTCCTTCTAGGTTTTCTCGACACAATCCACTTCCTCCTCGTCTTAAACCATAGATAAGCCCATGTCCTCGGGAGGAGGAAATAGACTGCTAAGGGGATCACCGCGTATGCTACTACAGTGATCGCGATAGTGACATAGCGCCATGTGATGAAGCCCGAGTAGGATGCTTCAAGAGACGACAACTCTTGCCGGGCGAGGGTGAGGTTTCCTTCCACCCAGCTAGCTTCCTCACTGGTTAAATTGCCTTTATTCAACAACCTTAAAGCATTATTAACATACTCCTCCACCACACTCGTATTCATCCCTGCCTGGCTCAGAGGCTTCAACCTTGCCTCGATGCTCTCCACTTGGGTGAGGTAAGTGCTAACATCGCCTCCTGTAACATGTGTAATGACTGGCAGCGCGAGTAGTGCCAGGAGCAGTAGTGCTCTAGAGGAAGAGACGTATCTGCTTATGGCTTAGCACCCCTCAAACCCTGGTTAAAGACCCGTTGACTAAAAAATATTCTTTGTCTCCGCTGAAACTCTTCAAGTAGAGCTCTGTTGTGGTAATAATGAATGATGTCCCCAATCTATCCCTCAGGTCTCTAACAACTCCAAACAACGTCTCCACGCCAGCATCATCGACATATGCGAACGGCTCATCTGCTACTACGAGCTTAGGCTTGCTGACCAGGCTGCGCGCCAGCGCCACCATTTGTTTCTCACCCCCACTCAGAGTACCCACCCTCCGCTCCAGGATATTCGACAAACCCAGTAGCCCGATTACATCTTGGAGAGCCCTCTCTCTAACACTCTTGGGGACTCCCCGGATCAAGGCTGGTAGCTCAATGTTCTCTCTTACTGATAGGCTCGGGATCAAGTCTATTAACTGGGGTATGTAGGACATGGCATTAGACGCGAGCCTAGTTCTCTCCCCCTCTCTGAGACTCCAGGCATCCAACCCCTCTACGAAAACCCTGCCCTCATCAGGCTTGATGAGAAGAGCTATAAGCTTAAGCAGAGTCGTCTTCCCGGCCCCACTCCTCCCCCTGATAACGGTAATCTCCGAGGCCCCAACTTCTAAATTAACCCTGTTTAAAACCCTTCTCCCCTGGAAAGACTTGCCGACATCAACGAGTTTAATTAAATCTCTACCCAAGGCTGGAGCCCTTAACAGCTATATTATTAGAAAACCGTCGCCGTTGCTAAAAATGATTCCACCAACCTCCTGGAACCATATTTTAACCGTCCTTCCAACAGATACCAACGCACCTTTATCCCGCATGTAACCGTAAATTAGCATGGGGCTTCTCGAACAGGATGGTAAGTTGGTCGCATCATACTTATAGAGCCCGCTCAACATCATCGACTGCTTCACATCGCTACAGACAGTTAAGCCTACAGCCTTCTCGGAAAGAAATCTACCCGTGTAGACCTCGCTCTCCCTGTAGTTCCAATACCATCCGAGCGTAGGGGTGAGCCCAGTCATCGTCAAAGCATAAACTGTGACCGAAGCTGCCAGGAATACAGCCGCTGACACACGTTGGAACCACTTCAATCGCTCGGCAAAACCCACAGAGGCTATGAGGATGATGAAGCCTACAACCCTGTACACTATTGACTCGTAGCCCGGTACCTCCTCACCGATGAAGAAGATTGCGAGGCCTGAAATAGCGGTCATCCATATTATCGAGGTAACTGCAGTCTCCTCCCTGGAATATACGTTTCCAGCGATGATGAGGAGAGTTGGAGTAACTATTAGGAGAGTTGCTGTAAGAGTCTCGTAGTCCAACATGTATATGTAGAGTGAGCCTACTGTGGAGATTGCCACTGCGGAAGCTAGGAAAACCAGGGTGAAAAACCTGAGTACGGGGGCTTTCAACCTCACTGTAACCAGGCTTATGGCTATGCCAATTACGCTGAAGACGGTGACGTAGGAGGTGAGAGATAATGCGAGCCATTGTGTTGCAACAGCGAGTGTAGAGTATTTGCCTAGCAGGAGATACTGGGCTAGCTGGGATAACAGTAGGGGAACCGCGATGTATATTGCTCTAGCCGGGTCTATTCTGAAGAATTCTAATTGGTGGAAGAAGCTTATCACCCATGCTACGATGATCGAGTACAAGATCACTGTTGCGACTAGGGTGGTTAAATGGTGTGTGAAGGGTAGGGCGATGGCCGGTATTACCATTATTAAAGGGTGGACCCTACCGGGTTTAAGGAGAGTGTACAGGATGATCATCAGCATAGTGTAGGCGTAGCCCTCTTTTGTGTAGGCCCCAGTCATTAAAACTATGTTGAACGCGGAACCAGCCACGAGGGCAGCCAACACCCCGCTCCAACCCTTCTTCAGCGAGAACAATACCGTGGTGAGAGACAGGGTTATAGCTGAAACAGCTATCTCTATTGCGTGGAAAACACCGGCCCCGAGCAGTGTACTCAACACCGAGAGCTCGATCGCCGTTGTAGGCCAGTAGTTGTTGTAGCCGTCGAAGAGGCTTGAGTTCAAGCTGATGGGGCTGTGTTCTACCAAGATATTGGTGTTTCTTACGACGCCCCATATATCTGTGGAGAAGAAAGTGCTGTTAGCGAGATACGGCAAGAGCCTTATTACAGTGGATAATATTAAGGTGGCGGCTAGAATAACCAGTTGTGCGCTACCCCTGTTCTCCAATGAGCTTAACCTCCCTTATAGCTACGAGAGAGTACAATATTATCAAGCCGATAGTGTATATTAACGTGTTCTCGAAGCTTAACGAGATGTTTACGCTATGGAATAAAACTTGGAGGCTAACATATCTTGCCGTGATCTCCGCGAGCAAAAAGCCCGTTAAGTACCCCAGCATGAAGAGAGTTGTGAGAGCAAGCAATGCCAGTCTTCTAACCTTTTTCCTGTTAAGCGACAACTCTAGTAGAGTATACAGCATCCTCCTCTTACTCTTGTGATAGTAGGACACGCTCACGGCTAGGGTTGCCGTTGATATGAGAAGGGAGCCGGATATCCCTAGAATACTCATAGCTCTGCTCACACTGACGATGTCTCCGAACTCCCTGACCTCTAGTACTCCTCTAAAACCAACGTGGCCAGGCGCCTCGATTAGCGATATAAGCCAGCTTGGCACGCTGATCTTATAACTATACCCCATACTCGTGTTAGCCGTGAGGGATTCGAGGAGCCTTAGGCTCTCATCGTTTAGAGTTTTGCAGACCACTACACTGTACTCATCCCCGCCCGCCCCTCTAAGCAATCTGGCTGTGCTCAAGCTCACTATAATCTCGTCGTCGAGAAGGGTATTCGATTTGTAAACGCCTTTCACTATAACGGCTACAGCGTTACCGCTTAATATCCCTCTAAGTAGCAGTGGTTCTCCAACGCGTACTCCAAGCCTGGCGGAAGCCCTCCAGCCCACGAGAGCACTGTAGTTATCTATGGTGAGACCTCCCCCACCTGGCTCGATGTAGCCGAGTTGCAGGATCCCCTCCTCGGGGAGACCCCTCACAATTAAGGGTGTTGTATCGTTCACCAGCGACGGAGCTAGGACAGCCGGCGTGCAGTTCCCGCCTGCAGACTTATCCACCCCATCCACTACACTAGCCGGGATTAACCCGGTTATGACAAGGCTGTTCTTGTTGTAGATGAGTATTTCGCCGCCGCCTCTAGCTATTTCGAACGGTACTAGCGCTAAGCCTCCCGCAATGCTGACCGCGATTAGGCTGAAGTATACTACGGTGCCAAGTACTAGAGTGGAGATCAAATAGTTTCTGTCTACGAAGAGCTTGAGCAGGCTATTCAACTCTCCCCCTCCACCCGATCTTGACTATGAATGGCAGTTGGGATATTGTCACAATACTAGTTATATCGAGCGCTGTGTAGGCAAACCCGCTTGCTGTGATATAAGGGCCAACTGTGACCGAGGGGTTGACAACATACCTCGCCGCAACTATGAGTAGACGTGACAGCGTGAGGGAGATGCTGAAGCCTAATACGACCCCGAAGACTGCTGTGAGCAGGATTGAGACTAGAAGGCTCGAGAACACCTGCCAACCACTAGCCCCCATCTCTCTTAGGAGCATGGCTGCGTCCCTGAGGTCGTCTTCTCTCTTAAAGGCGAGGAGGAGTGAGCCGGTGAAGAGTATGAACAAGCTAAAGAACCCTAGGAACCCCTCGAGAACCTGGAGCTCGCTAACTAAGCCTGAGGCGCCGAGCCGAAGAGGGTTCAATCCCCCTTGACACCCGGAGGCGGGTTTAAGCGACGGGGAGTCCCCCGCGTATACACCGGTTATCCTGGCTTCAAGGCGCGTTGAGCCCACTAGCACAACGATACTGCCGGTAGTATTATTGGCTCCACCGAGTACACCAGCGAGCCTGCTTGACGCGAGAACCTCGGCAACCCCGCTTGCGTTAGCCAATTTTTCTGGGCAATACACCACGGCCGGTACGCTAACCCCGTTAAACAAGACTAATCCTGGTGATGCCGGTTGAGCCGTGGGCGCGCTAGATATCTCGCTTAGACCGTTGATCAAAACGATTACAGGGGTGAAGAACAGCTGGATTATGAAGATGATGCTCGAGACTAGTGTAATATAAGAGAGTAGTTCCCCGAGGCAACACCTCGTGAACACGTGTGGTAGAGGTTTCTTCATCAGGC
>JGI20127J14776_1000437_pt1 | contig 10884 bp, 12 predicted proteins | sample JossMetagenome_2_FD_14776 | JGI IMG/M metagenome (IMG submission 14776)
AGCTTAATACCTGGATGGACTTCGTGGTCGTGAACCACGGCTTCAGATCAGTCATCGGAATACCCCACCCACTAAACGTTAATGAGGCCCCAAGGAAACTATTAAAGTACGTGCCAGGGATGACGAATAAGGCGATTAACGAAATAATGGCATCAAAGCCCATAAAGGACATCAACAACCTAAGAAAGATAGTTGGGGAGGAGGCATTAAAATACCTAACCACCTAATTTTACAGTGATAAATGCGGGAAGAGGCTGAGCATTGGTTCAAGGAAGCTTTGAATGAGCTCGAGCTAGCCAAGAGATTGTTAGAGCTCGACTACCTTAACTATACCTGCTTCCACTCGCACCAAGCTGTTGAGAAGGCTCTTAAGGCGTTGATTATACAAAAACTACGCGTAATTCCGCCAAAAACTCACAACTTAATCGAATTAGCCGAAAGACTAAGGGAGGGTGGATTACCAACCAATGAGGTGATGGACGACTTGAAGGATTTGAACCCACACTACCTTGTATCTAGATACCCAGACGCCGCAAACGGAGTGCCGAGTGAGGTATACTCGAGAAGGGTTGCTGAGAGTTGTGTGAGAATGGCTACAAGGGTGATTGAATGGATCAGGAGGTTATTGACGCCGTAAAGTCTTACATAGATAAGTTAATCAGGGCGGGACATCCAATAAAGTCAGCTGTGCTCTTTGGGTCTAGGGCTAGGGGCGACTGGCTCATAACGAGCGATGTCGACCTACTCGTAATAATACCAAACACACAACAGGACTTCATAGAGAGGATTGTGGAGTTTAGTAGGTTTTGGGATGGTCCATGGGCACTCGACGTGTTCCCATACACCATTAATGAGGTTAAGAGGTTGCTAAATAGGGGGTCTGTGGCGTTATATGATGCGTTGGATTATGGATTAGTAATCCACGATGACGGCACATTCCAGAGGTTAAGGGAATTGTTTAGGGACGCGGTTAATAGGGGCGTCATTAGGAGGGTTAACGGTTGGTGGACAATACCAACCGAACCAATTTACCCATAATCATAGCGAATCAGCACACCACCCAACTCCTCAAGTATGCCTCCCTATCCCTAACCTCCAGGATCAATGGCGGGTACTGCCGGTGCGATAGGAGCCCAGGTTACAATAGGAGTAACAGACGCATTACTACCGTCGGTTATTCCACTAGTGACATCATTAACTGATGCAATAGTTTTAGGGCTTGCTGTAGGCGTAGTTAGCTTTGGCGTAGGATTTCTCGTGGCATGATGTTATGAGGGGTAGGGTTTTAAAAATAAAACAAATATATTTTTGGTTCTATATATGCTCTTTTTCGTGCTGGTTATCTACTTCTTTTAATTATATTGATATGGATTTTGAGTTTAATTCTGTTTTTTGCGCTTGTTTACGGTGATTTGTGGTTGTTGCATTATATGGCTATTTATAATTACCTCAAATCATTGCTCGGAAGCGCTCTGGGTGCTATATTTATTACATTTTATTTATATAAATGTGGTATTCCTCATGTTATCGTTATTACTCGCCGACGTTCTAACTCTCGTCTTATCAGTATTATTGTTTAAGAGGAAGCATGCTATGGAGAGGATTGGTAACTCATACGTGCTATTCTACGCACTGCAGCCAGTACAGATAAGCGTTGTGCCAATCCCCATTACTAAGCCCATAGTGGTTGCTCCATTGAACCTACGCGGTGATAGGCAATATCTAGAGAGGGTTTTAAGCCATGTGCTCACTTACGAGAATAGTCCATTTATTAAGTTCAATCGTTACTTAATTTACTTTATAATTTCATTTGGGTCTTTCTTACTGGCTCCTGAGACATTATACCAATCGCTTTCCGTCAGTAAGTATATTATCGCATCCACGTGGTTTTGGTTAACGCTACTTCTAGCGCTCTTTATTACTTCTCAAATATTGAATAAGTGGGCTAGGGTGGCTAGAAAGTTTGTTTCCGCTGCGGCGGGTGATAAGGATATTTACGATGTGTTGCGTAACATCCTATCGCAGAGCGACTTAAGGAATCCCCTGGCTTCCTTAGAAGCTCCCGGCGTGAATTATCTCACTAGGAATATGCTTAAGTTCCCCGAGAGGGCCTTGGCTGGTGATTGGGCCCACTACATACCACTCATTTTTTTCATGATCCCATGGCTACTGATCTCATCCCTCTTCTGGACGCTCACCTCAGCCATCCTATTCAAGGTCTCTAACCCATACATCCTAACCATCATTTACCTCGCCTTACTCTCATCCACAACCATAGCCTCCTACCTCCTCGCCTTGATCATTAGGCCTGTTGTTTCTAGGTATGTTGGTGTTGATCCTCTTAGGGTTTCTGCCTGGATTTTCTCGTCGTTCGTTGCTGTTGCCTCAATACTCTACCCGCTGGTTGTCTTCGTAAATCCGTTCTTTGTTTTCGCCATAGCCCTAGCCACCCTGGTCACGTCAATAATAACCTCATGGACGTTCACCAAGGATTGGGGCAAGGCGGTTGAGGTTGGCATCATAGCCTGGCTAGTCATGATTGCGGTGATGGCTTTGGTCGGTTACATAGCCATGGTCAAGGTCGGCCTTTGGAGGTTGGTATGGGCTCGATCTAACGCAGTTACCGGCGTTGATCATCTTCGTTAATAATCTCGTGACAGCCATAATCATATACTTAGCACTGAGGAGCGTTGGTGCGGTGGTCACGGCTTCGGCAATTGCGTTGGCGATTGCCGACATAGGGCTTGGCGCAAGCCCAGTGTGGGTTGTGCTTGAGCTCTCGGCATACGCAATGGCGATAAGCAGGAGGAGGTTAATACCAATAATAGCCGCAACACTAATAGCAGCGGCGGTAATGGAGCCAATAAACACACTAACAAAGAAAACCTAAAACCAATACTGGGGTGATTCGCTGCGCCTGATGACGGTGGCATCATCATCCCTGAACCTCCATTCGCCAGTAGCTGGGTTGAGGATCACTATCCCCAGGGCGCCAGCTAACTTGTCATTGATTAATGCCTCTAACTCCACGTTTGAGATCACGGCATCGCTGACCACAGGCCCAACAACCCTATCGCCACCCAGGACCCAGACCTCCAACGAGTTAGGCACCACGTAATTCTTGACAGGACCACCCGCCGTGCCGAACTCAAGTAATTGGGCCTCAGATGGTGGTGGCCATAGACCCAGGACTGAGGCTAGCCTGAGCGGTAGTAGTAATTGCGGTGCCTCTGTCTCAAAGCCCGTGTTAACCAAGGCGCTCGTGTCCACAAAGCCCTCCCTCCCCCTCACCCTCAGTCTTAGCCTCACCCTCAACGCCACGCCCAACACCCCTGATTATGTATATATGACCAATCCTACGCCTAATCACGTATATGTGCCCAATCCTACCAACAAACCTACCACCAGGCCCGTAACCCACGGTCTAACCAACACCAAACCAATTAATAACCCTTACCAGGGACAAACCATATTCATGGAAGTACCATAACACTTCAATGCCTAATCATTAAGTAAAAATAATGATGACTACCTTGGCCATAGCCTCATTGTTTAACTTCATTTTCAGAATTTCTGAAATAACTATGAATAATCTCCAATTGCCTTGGCTGGGGTTGATTCATGGCAAAATTTTGCCATGGGATGAACCTTGATAAATAATTCTAGGCATGCATTACGGATTGTACGTAATTTGTCACCCCCGTCAGTATCATGCCTATGGCCAGCGCCGCGATTATGAGCGACATAAACCTGCCAAGTACCTTGAGGGTGTTGCTTCCTAGCATTTTGAGGAGTGGTTGTGAGAACCTTATTACGGCGTATGTGAAGGCGGCGCTTAGTAGTGAGGCTATTATTACCTCGTAGATTGGGTATATTGCGGAGAAGAGTATTAACTCCGTTATTGTGCCTGGGCCAACAAGTAGTGGAGTCACTATTGGCACGAGCACAAACTCCTCAGGCTCCTTAACAGTCCCAACCCTTGGCCCACCTGCTGTCAAGGTCTCCATGGCCACACCCATGAGAAGTACACCGCCGGCTATCCTGAATGCGTCCAGGTTTACACCGAATGCCTGTAGTATGTACCTACCGGCGATCGCGAATATTACCATTAGGAGGGGGACGCTTATACCAACGAGTCTGTAGACTCTACGTAATTGCTCGGTCTCCAGGTTTATGATGTATATGGAGAGGGTTGGTATGGCACCTATTGGGTTGAGTATGGCTATTAATTGCCCAGTCATGTTTAAGATATCTATGAATGCCGACACCGTTTATTAATGCATACACTATATTATCAACCTTACTAACAAAAACAACCTGGCATTGACTTATTAAGGGGGAGGAGGAACAATGGGGTTGTGATGATGAATTGGGAACCGATGTGGATGATGATGGGTATCCTAACTGAGTCAGTAAGGATGGTGCTCCTCATTAATCAGCCCGATTCGTAATCATCACGTAATTAGTTTTTACCTTAATTTTCAACCAAGTTACCCTATGCCCTACCTAGGTACTTCTGCCTCAGTATCTTTGCCGCCTCGGTCATTGAGCGTAGCTTTGCGAAGGCTATCCTCCTCTCGAACTTCCTGTACATGCCAGGTGAGAAGCCGCAGTCTGGGTTTAGCCATATCCTACCTGGGTCGAGGATTTTCTCGACTAATTCAACTCTCTTAATTACCTGTTGCGGATCTTCAATCTCCTTATTTCTTACATTTATTACGCCAAGCCCCAACTCCTTATCCTGGGGCAATAATTGGGCGAACTTCGCCGGATCTCCGCTGGCTGGACTTGAGTACTCTAGCACGTATTGCTTAACCTTTATGTCAATGACCTCGGGCGCCAATCTTTCGTAACCAACACCGTAGTATGGCGAGTCTGGGTTTGGCCACCTATCCATGTGCATCCCAATCCTGACGCCACCTATTCCCTTGATGGTCTCGTTTATTAAATCCCTGGCCAGGGTTAACTCGTTCTTAAAACCCCTGTACTTCTGGCCGTGTATTAACTCAATAACCCTCCTATACCTATCGGGCTTGTCTGGGTCAGCTTCCACTAGGTCACCTAGCATTGGCTCATCAAGCTGTATGAAGTCGACACCAGCATCCCTCAGCCTAATTATTTCCTGCCTTAGTACCTTCACGTAATCCTCGGCAAGATCCTCGGGCCTTGGGTAGACGTCCTTTGAATACCTCTGGTCCCAGGTCTCCCACATTATTAGGTATGGGCTTGGTAGCGTGACCTTGATCCTCTTCGTTGTGACGCTCCTCGTGAATTGGAACTCATCTAACGCTATTATAGAGTCCCTAATTCTATCAACAGCAACCGCCCTCCAGTAGGTGAGCTGTGCCTTGTGTTGCCTCATTACCTCCATGGCCTGTGGATTTATGTCTGTGACGTAAACTAGCTTGAAGCCAGGTATTTTCTGTGCCACGAAGGATACAAAGCTTGTTCTTCTCTGCTCGCCGTCAGTGATCACGTCTAAGTTTACCAACTCCTCCTCCTTAACCGTCAACTTAACCGCATCGTCCAGGTACTCATCCAACTCCTCCTTACTTATCTCGCCCTTATTGAACTTATCAAAGGCTTCAACCAACCACCTAGGCCTTGGAAAGCTGCCCACAACCGATGTCAAGAACATTTCCTCAGGCATTATACGCGAAACGCCAGGTTGAATTTAAAGTATTTCTCAGGTGTTAGGTTTAATTATGGTGTAGGTCCGATACCGGCTATCTTCGGGTAAGGCCTCGCCTCCCAAACAGCCCTTAAACCAAACACATACCTAGTTAGTCTCTCAACACCAATACCAAAACCCGCAGTTTGGAGTGGGTAGAACTCCTTTAGCATCATTAGGTACCACCTATACTTATTGGGGTCCTCACCACCCTCCCTCATCCTGGCTATCACCCTGGCTGGCTCATACTCACGCTCAGCACCACTTATAGCCTCACCAAAACCCTCTGGGTAGAGCATGTCGAAATCCCTGAGTATACCAGGTCTCTGTGGGTCCTCACGGTCATAGAACCCCCTGGCACCCTTTGGATAATCCATTATGAAGAACGGGTTCTCGTGATATGCAGAGAGTAGCTTCTCGCATTCCCATCTAATTTCTGTATTTGGCGGATTCTTACATCCCAGTTCATTGACAAGCTCCACCGCCTCCTTATGGGTATACCTAATGAACGGCTTCTTAAAATCTGGTAGTTGCCTATTGAGCTTCGTTTCCAATTCCTTACCGTATTCCTCCCCAACACGCTTAATGACGTATACTACCATATCCTCAGCAAGGTCTATAACGTCGTTGTATGTGGCACCATAAACCTCAAGATCAAGTTGATAGAACTCAACGAGGTGTCTACCTGTAAAGACACTATCGTTTGGCTCGAACCTAATGTTTGGACTTAGGAAGTATATCTTGCCCAGTGATGCCGCCATGTACTGCTTATATAGTATGGCGCTTGACATAACCTTGTACTCCATACCGTAGAAATCCACCGTAGCCTGCTTGGCACCCCTAATACCCGGATCAGTCACTGGGCCTATTATTGGCGCAAGAACCTCCGTGAAGCCCCTGGAATTCAAAAACTCACGCAAGGCATCGATTATTGCCGCCTGCACCCTAAAGACAAGCTTATACTTCTCATCCCTCGCCCACCTCCACGAGTAAGCGAGCCACTCCTTAAGGAACTCCATGTACTTTCCCTGGTCCGACACCAACTTTTCGAATTCTAGCACGGCTGGATGAAAGTAGGGCTTTTCCCTCTCGGGTCGCTTACTCATATGCCTCCAACGACGGTCAGAATAATTTTTAAATGCGACTGAGAAGATAACAAGAATTCTACGGTGAATAATAGGCATATTAACCTATATTAACCATGAAATCTATATCCATTGAGTCCCTAACTACCGAGACAAACTTGTCAATTTGCCTCAGTAGTAAATCAATACTTGATAAACCGGCTGATCTACGTTTAGGCAAACCAGCATTCTCCCTGGCAATATTGAGCACGAATTCCCTAAATGCTGGATCACCCAACGAGTCATGCAGGGTTATCCCAATCACCAAGTCATCCTCCCTAAACACACCATCCAACTGCTCAGCACTCCTCCCGTTCCTCTCCCTAATCATGACTAGGGGCTTATCACCAACGTACTGGGGAATACCCCTATGAATCTCGTAACCTTTAATCTCGACATTCTCAATCCCGTCAACCAACCCAATCGCCCTCGACAACGAAACCACCTTTTCAATACCATACACGGTGTTGACGTTTATGAAGCCAAGCCCCCTATAAGTACCTGGAACACCGGCCTCCAACCCGTGTGGGTCGCTGAGTATTTTACCGAGGGCTTGAAAACCACCGCATATGCCCAACAATACCACTGAACCTTTGATTTTGGTTAAGGCCTTATCCATACCCGTCCTCCTCATCCACTCAACACTGGCAACCACATTCTTGGAGCCGGGCAGTATAACCATGTGGGGCTCACCAAGTTCCTGGGGGCTGCGCACAATCCTAACCGTCACATCATCCTCCAGTATCAGTGGGTATATGTCGTTGAAGTTCGATATGTAGGGGTAGGCGATCAACGCAATGTCCAGTGGGCCATTACCAATAGGCTTCAGGTCCATGGAATCCTCAGGCCATAACCACAGGTCCTCTAGGTAGGGTAGTACGCCGACCACGGGCTTTCCCGTCTTACTCTCAAGCCACTTGATAGCATCATCCAGGAGTTTGGGGTCGCCCCTAAACTTATTAATAATGAACCCCTTAACGAGCCTCCTCCACCTGGGTGGTAAGGCCCTCATCAACCCAAGCCCCTGTATGAATGAGCCACCCCTATCAATATCGAGCACCACGAAGACGCGCGCACCAAGCCACTCGGCAGGTCTAAAGTTTGCAATGTCCCTATTGGCCAGGTTTGGTTCGTAGGCTGACCCAGCACCCTCCCCAACAACAACATCGAAATCCCTACGTAACCTCTCAATGCTCCCCTTAACGGCCTTAACAACAAACCCCCTAAATCCCTGATCCATGAGGTATTGACCAAATGTTAGCTGGGCTCTTGGTTTCCCAAGAATCACGTACTCCGCCCTGTGCATATCCATGGGCTTTATCAGGACTGGGTTGTGGTATATGCTTGGTAATAAACCGGCAATGTATGCCTGCATTGCTTGGGCTAGGGCGATTTCCCCACCCTCTATTGCTGGGTAACTGTTTAACGACATGTTTTGCGCCTTAAATGGCGTTACACGTAAGCCCCTACCCCTGAGCAATCTGAGTAATGCACTAACTATCGTGGTCTTCCCCGAATCACTCATCGTTGATACTAAGTAGATACTCACCAATACGACTAAGCAATAATATCTTTTAAGGATAATATAGGAGAAAAGAGGGAAGGTTAATAAGACCCCCAATAAGAGTAGCATTAGGTGCGAGCGATGGGATTAACCAATCCCATGAGGAATCACAGGTTCTGGGTCGGGCTTGTCCTCGCTGCATTAACGGTCTACCTAATAGTAAAACTCTACGACACCCTATTCCTAAGTTTAAAGATCCCGGTAGTCGCCGTAGGCCCTGACGGCATACTCAAGGTAATAGGCTCCATACAACCGTTCACGAACCCTGTAATCGCCTATGATGTAATGATGAGTATTATAATGACAGCAGTGCTTTCTTCCATGGCTTCGGTGCTCATATACTCATCAATTATAAGACGTGGACATCAAATCGATGGTAATAGCCCGCTGAGTGCTATTCCAGGTAATGATTATGATGCCATCAGCAACATAGTATTAACTAACATGGAGAAGGCGGCGATCTCGGTAATACGCAAGAGGGGTGGTATGATAACGCAGGCAGAGCTTGGTCGTGAATTGGGATTAAGTAAGTACCAAGTCTCTAGGCTGGTCAAGAGGCTTGAGGCGAAGGGTGTTATTGAGAGGAGGAGGGCTGGCGTAACTAATATTTTGATCCTACGCGCTGGTCCTAACGCTACCCTGAATAAGGGAGGCAAGGTTGATGGCTAGCCTATCTCTATTACCCTGGGCATTAATTATGTAGTCCATGCCATCACTTGTAAGGTATACCCCATGATATGGCTCCCACCTAACCAAGCCCAGCCTCTTCATTTCGTTTAAGTAACGGAGTAATCTGTCGTAGGGAACCCCGACCATCATGGCTAACCTACTTAACCTATCACAAGTACCCATCCTGTCTATCGCCAACATGATATCCGCGTATATCTCAACCCTAGACCTGGGCTTTTTCCTAGGCATCATCAAACTATGAACTCTGCAACAGCCTTTAACCATATCGTAAAAACCAACGTGCAACCAAACGGCAACCTTATTGCAACCTTATGATAGAGTTGTAAAAAGGGGATTTTTAATGAAGATTTCTTCAATATTTGTGAATCACGAGTGCTTCTTAACAGAGGCGTGTATTACGGGTATCACGATACACTTACCGTTTCCTGCTATCACAACACTATTTACTGCGCCAAAGTCCACATTAATATCATAACTGGTGCCATTGACGATTATCGGGCTAGGCTCAAGCGGTACTTCAAACTTACCACTCGGTAAAGTGCAATTATAGGTTTGTCCGTTAACAACAGCCTGTACATTAACCACGTCCAGGCGTATTACGTTGTATGTACCATTGGGTAAGGTGCACTGCGCCATTAACTGGCTCGTATTAATAAGTTGCGCCAGGTCAAAGGTCTCGCTGGTTAATGGGCAGGAGATCCACGTGGTATTGCCACCACCCTCCCTATGGAACAACACCTTACTTATCGTCACATATAAGTGGTCCACCTTAACGGGCTTATCACTTAAGTAAACATATACCTGACTTTGAGTACTTGAGCCGCTTGGCGTTATTACCATGCCGTGACTAAGTACCAGATATGCTACTACTCCTACTCCTAATATTATTACTATTATTAGTCCTACCACCCACCCCTTCATACAAGGCACCACAAACTAAAGAGCCCTTAAAAGGCATGCCCGTGAAACCAACGTGGAAAGTTCATGAATAATTATTAAAACTAAGAAACCAATTTACGAAACGTATCGCTAATGAGAATGACATGGTTAAGGAGGGACCTTAGAACTATCGACTTGGTAGCACTAGGGTATTCAGACGTGTCGTCAACCTACTACTTCATACTCGGTGTTGTGGCTCTTTACTCAGGTTCATCACTAATCGTAACAATGCTCCTAGGATCCCTATCAATGTGGATAGTGGGGCTTGCATATGCTGAGTTCGGTAGCGCAATACCGAGGACAGACGGTGCCTATTATTATATTAGGCGTGAGTTGGGCGACTTAATGGGATTCATAGCAGGTTGGTTATTGAGCTTTGATCAAATATTAATGGTTGCATACGGTGCGTTGGGTGCCACAAACTACCTTGGCGGTTTCATCCCCTTACTATCCACATGGCCCATTAATTCCCTAGTCTCGATTATTATAATTGCATTATTAATGGTTGTGAATATACTTGGTATAAAGACCTCGGCGAGATTTAACCTAGCCCTACTGACAATCGATTTGCTCGGTATATCTACATTACTAATCATAGGTTATTTATCATTACTAACTGGGAAAACACCCGTGATAACAGCGACACACCTATCAATTAACAACATAATGAGTGGACTAGCCTACTCCCTGAGGGGTTATACTGGAATTGATGTAATCGTCCAATCAACAGGTGAGGCATTGGCACCCTCTGTATCCGTGCCGAGGGCTATATTTAGCGTCTCATCACTATCAACGGCAGTAGCCTTGGCTCTATCATTACTAGCCTCTCTAACGAACTCCATATTCGTGATTTCCACGAACATTAACGACCCAATAGGCGCCTTGGCTAGGCACTT
>JGI20127J14776_1000440_pt1 | contig 10835 bp, 9 predicted proteins | sample JossMetagenome_2_FD_14776 | JGI IMG/M metagenome (IMG submission 14776)
CTAACGTCATCTCCAGAAGCGTGAAGGATCTCGTGGAGGGCGTGGCCAGGCTCAACGATATAGTTAACGGCATGAGGGACGTCGCGTCGCGCCAGAAGGAGCTGCTGGACGTCGCGGACCAGCTGAAGTCGGCCGCGGCCCAGGTCGCGTCTACTGCAGACGCCTTAGCCAAGTCCCTAGGCTCCATAGACGGTCTGGCGGCAAAGCTGGGCGAGGCGTCCTCCACCCTCGAGGCGCTGAACAACGCGTCGGGCCAGATCAGAGCCATAGCGTCCTCGATGCTGGAGCTGTCAAAGGACCTCACGGCGAGGCTCCAGGACTACGAGAACAAGCTGAAGCAGTTGGCCTACAAGGAGGCCGAGCTGAAGACCAGGGAGGAGGCCCTCAAGAAGAAGGAGGGCGAGCTGGAGGATTTGGCGCAGAACCTGAAGAAGCTGGCGGCGCTTTCCTCCTCAGCCCAGCCCCTCTTCGACGACCTCAGGAACATGTTGGGCAGATACGCCTCCATGCTACAGGAGCTGGAGGAACGCGAGAAGGCGTTGAAGGCCAGAGAGGAGGAGGTGATCAGGCGCGATCTGGACCTCAAGAAGATGCAGCAGGAGCTGGAGGCTAAGAGGCTCGAGCTGGAGCAGAGAGAGGCCAGGGCCAGGGAGCTGGAGGCCAGGGGCAGGGAGGCTGAGGCAAAGCTACAGGAGCTCGAGAGGAGGAAGGCCGAGCTCGAGAAGCTCCAGCAGGACATAGAGGCCGGGAAGAAGGAGCTGGAGGACCTCGTGGCCAAATACAAAAACGTCGAGGGGGCCCTCAGGCAGAAGGANGCCGAGTACTCCAAGCTGGAGGACTACGTCAGGAGGAAGGANATGGAGCTGATGGACGGGCTGGCGCCCTTCGCGAGGAGGCTCATAGAGGAGGAGTCGCGTTTAGCCCAGTGGCAGAAGAGGCTCCTGGAGCAGGAAAGAGAAATCCTCTCATTCTACAGATCGCTACTGCTGAGGGAAGCCGCCGTCGCCGAGATCAAGAACAGGCTGGATGAATGTAGGAAAAGGCTGGAGGAGCTGGAGGGAAAAGGTCAGGGGAGCTGAAATAGGCAAAAGGACGGGGATTGATCCGAGCTCCCCAGTCGGCCGGTTCGTTTCACGAGCTTCTCCAACAATCAACTCTCTCGTACCTACGCCGCGAAGACCGTAGGCGCTATGTGCGCCACTATGAGGTAGCCCAGGACCACTACCGACATGGCGAACATCACGACCAGCAGAGCTCCTACCGACTTCAGCTCGGCCGCCTCCCACTCGCCCGTCGCTATGTCCAGCGCCGCCGCGGCGTCGCGGATGCCCAGGAGGAACAGGGCTATGTCTATCGCGGCGAGGGCGACGTATATGGGGAGCGCCAGCGGCGCCGCTAGGCTCTTGACCGCCAGAGCCGCCACGAGCGCGGCAAGCGAGAATATCACCGAGGCTACGGCGAATTTCACAAGGCCTCGTGGCGCGACATACTTAAATGTTGTCCTTATTTCCCCGGGGACGGGCGGAGGCGATGATGGTGGCGCTCTACCTGTTGATAAACTCGACGCTGTCGTTGATACAAGTGCCCTATGTCCCGTACACCTTCAGCACGTATCTAGGCGGCTGCGCCAACGTCACCGCGTATCTGGACCCGCTGTCGGGATACGGCATAAGCTCCATATACGTGGTGGACCAGTACGGAGACATCCGGAGGGCCCTGCTCGCGCCCTACAGCACGCCGACCTACGCCGCCGGCCGTGTCTGCGGCGCGTTTCTGTCCATAGTGGTCGACAGATGGAGGGCCGTGGGGCCGTTGATACCTGTCTCCTACGGCTCCAGCGAAACCTACGCGCTCATAGGCACGCTCCAGCTCAACGTGACCGACGGCGCCTTGATCGAGGTGAAATCCCTCTACAGGCCCAACGTCACGGGGTCCTTCCTATACAAGATAGAGGACCAAAGCGCCATGGGGGTATACCTCGTGGGATATCTGGCCTACGGCGCCCAGATAACCATATCCGGCTACGGGCTTGTCAACGTCACCCGGATCTCCCTCTCCTCGAAGGCTCCCGACTACTACGTATACGTGCCGGAGCCAGGCGTCAACCTGTCGGGAGGCTATCCGGCGCCTATATCGGGCTTGAGGTTCGCGCCGTCCCAGATCTACGTCTTGGGCAAGCCCACGGTGGTGGTGAGCCAGGTCCGGATACCGGTGGTTGGCCAATGCGGCGGGGTTGCCTACGTCTCGGACCCCCTGGCGAGGCCTGTCTCCGTGGTGGTGCAACTGGATGACGGGGAGACCTACACCCTGGAGAGCCCGGAGTTCCCCAAGGCGATCAACACGACGTTGCTGATGGGCGTCAACGCCACAGATCTCGCCGGGACTCCGCTCTCGGACTACAACGTCACGGTGTACCCGACGACGGCCGACGGGGCGCCGGTCGGGAGGTGCCTCGTTTACGGCGCGGCCTACTACGTCGCGGTCGTGTTGGGCAACTCGACGATCTACTACCCGGCGGCCCTCGAGGGCGGATACCTCGTGGCCCGGACCGACATAGTGAGGCCCAGGGTGGCGGTCTACGGGTGGGGGGTCGGGGCCGTGTCGCCCGAGCTGGCTAGGGCGGGCTCGAACGTCACCGTCACCGTATACCTCAACGGGACCGCGATAGCCAGATACGTCGTCAGGGCCCAGCCGGTTATATCCATAAACGACACAGGCCTCGCTGAGGCGGTCCACGTCGTCGACATCATGGGGAGCCCTCTGGGCGACTTCGAGATCGCGATGGGCAACCTGACCTTCAGAGGGGCTCAGGGAACCGCGGTGGTGATACCTGTTTCCAGCTTCGCCGTGGTTAAATACCGCGGCGTCGAGTACACGGTACAGCTGAGCCCGACGATAAGGCTGCCCGTCCTCACCGAGGGCAGTCTGCTCAAGATAGCGGCCGCGGCGGGAGCCGCAGGCGCGTCCACCGCCCTGGCGCTCTCGGCTGGAGGAAGCAATAAAAGGGAGGAGCGGGAGGAGACCGTGGAGGTGTGATGACCGCGTGCCGCGCGACCAATGAGCGGGTCTTCGATCGCTGAAATCTTTTTATTGACATAACAGCTGGAAGCCGATGATACTCCAAACCGTTACCGCGGGAAATAGCCTGTGGTACTGGATAATCACCACAATAGTGTGGTTCATGGCCATATACATCTACCAGGAGTTCTACTATATACAGAGGCCGCTTTGGCAGATAGGCGGCTTTCTGTCGTATCTGGGCCAGATGATAAGGACCGCCTCCAACGACGTGGGGAGCTATCTGGAGCGCTTGAAGAGACAGGGCGTGGGCCGGAGGGACGTCGACGAGGTGATCAGACGCATGTTGGACTTCACGGTGATACCGCCGACGGGCCTCGACCCCTTCGGCATAGTCCCCAAGTACAAGAACATACTTAACGCCTACGAGACCGCCTCCGAGTCGGAGGTGGCCAAGCTGGTCGGCGACAACTCCACAGCGGTCAAAAACGCCTCGACGGCGCTGGAGGCGCTGAGGGAGATCAACTACCTCTACAAGGTCGTGGACCACTACTACAGGATAGCCAAGAAGTACAAGCTGTACGTCTACGCCATGCAGCTGTCGATGCTGTTGCCTCTGCTTAAGGAGGTGTCCGACGCGCTGAACGGCGCGGTCACCGCCTTCATGAAGGGCATCCCCGTGGGCGACAGCGCAGGCCCGCTGGTGGCCTACAACGTGTCGCGCGTCTGCTCCCAGTCGGTGGCCCACGACGCCATTAAGGACACCTCGATCGTCGAGTGCGACCTCGAGGGGAGGAGGCTGTATATAGTCAAGGCCAAGGGCCCCGGGAGCACGGTCGGGAGGCCCGACGAAGGCGTCGAGTACGTCTTCGAGAAGCTGGGGGCCAAGCCCAAGTACGTGATCACCGTCGACGCGGCCCTCAAGCTGGAGGGCGAGAAGACCGGCGAGGTGGCCGAGGGCGTCGGCGTGGCTATGGGCGGCATAGGCGCCGAGAAGTTCAACATAGAGAGCATGGCGACTAAGTACGGAGTGCCTCTATACGCCTTCCTGATAAAGATGAGGGAGGCCGAGGCCTTGACCTCCATGACGAAGGAGATATACGACGCGGTCCAGACCGTGAGCAAACGCGTCGTCGACTTCATAAAGGAGAAGGTGCAGCCGGGCGAGTCGGTTCTGCTCGTCGGCGTGGGCAATACCGTAGGCGTGGCCCAGTAAACCCGGCTTGTTGCCATCCCTCGTAAACGCCGCATAAACCTAATGGGGTGGGCTCCCCGCCGGACCGATTCAAAAATCCGCCGACTTGGGCGGGTCAGACCTTGTACACCAACAACGCGAACGCCGCAGTCAGGACAGCCATCAGCCCGAAGACCGCCGGCGGGCTGTCCGCGAGCGGTAGCTGTATGTTCATGCCGTATATGCTGGAGATCAATATGGCGGGAAGCGCCACCGTGCTTATCAGCGTCATCCGCTTCATGGAGCTGTTTATCGAGTTCTGCAGCTGCGAGATGTAGAGGAGCCGCAGGTCGAGGAGGGCCCTCCTCAAGGCGTGCGCCCTCCGCACCGCCGATCTGACGACCTCCAGCGTCCGCTGCCTGATTAGGCCGAGCCTGCGGAGTCTGGCCGAGAGCGCGCGGAGCGAATACGCGTGGACGTGGAGCGAATGGACCAGGTAGGAGGCGTTGTATAGCTCCAGGGGGTCTACGCGCTCGTCGGCCTCCAGCCGATATTCTATCTTGTCTAGCCTGGCCTCCACGGCGTCTGCGGCGTCCAACAACGCGCCGGCCGCGCTGGCCACGGCGCGGTCCAGCGAGGGGAATTTTGCCGCCTCCACGGGCTGTCCGTTGCCGTCGACCCTCATGACCACCTCCTCCTCAAGTATGTCGTCCTCCTTGAGCGTCACCAGGGGGAACTCGACCACGTAGATCCCGCCCTCCTCGGAGATCGCGTACATGTCCCGAGGTGCGGCGGCTTTTTAATCGGTTCCGCGCCGTCGGCCCGTCGGGCGGGCACGGCGGCGGAGATAGTTTTAAATGCGGAACATGGTGGAGGCATGGCACCGCCTTTAAATAAGGTCTCTGATTACATCTGGGAGATACCTAAGACGTACAAGCAGTGCATGAGGGTGCCGGTGAGGGTTTTCGCGACAGCGCGCTCCTCGAGAAGATGAAGACGACATGACGCTGGAGCAGGGGGCCAACGTGGCGTGTCTGCCTGGCATCTATAAATACAGCATAGTGCTGCCCGACGGCCATCAAGGCTACGGCTTCCCCATCGGCGGCGTCGCGGCCGTGGACGCCGAGGAGGGAGTCATATCGCCGGGCGGGATAGGGTACGACATAAACTGCGGCGTCCGCGTCCTGCGGACCAATTTGACCGAGAGGGACGTGAGGCCGAAGCTCAAGGAGCTCGTGGACGAGATCTTCAGGCTGGTGCCGCCGGGCGTCGGCGAGACGGGCCATCTGAGGCTCTCCGTCTCCGAGTTCGAGAGGGCCATAGCCGAGGGCGTGGAGTGGGCCGTCTCAAAGGGCTTCGGCTGGCCCGAAGACAAGGAGTTCATAGAGCAGAGGGGGTCTTGGGATCTGGCCGACCCCAGCAAGGTGTCCGAGAGGGCTAAGAACAGGGGGAAGGACCAGCTGGGCACCCTCGGCTCGGGCAACCACTTCCTCGAGATACAGGTGGTCGACAAGATATTCGACGAGAAGGCCGCCAGGACCATGGGCATAGAGCAGGAGGGGCAGATACTCGTCATGATACACACGGGGAGCAGGGGGTTCGGGCACCAGGTTGCCACCGACTACCTCATGGTCATGGAGAGGAAGATGAGGGAGTGGGGCCTCCGCCTGCCGGACCGCGAGCTGGCCGCGGCGCCTCTGAAGGACAGAGTCGCCGAGGACTACCTAAAGGCCATGGCCGCTGCGGCCAACTTCGCCTGGACGAACAGACAGATAATCATGCACTGGGTGAGGGAGGCCTTCAGGAGGGTCTTCGGCTCCATCGAGAAGGTGGGCCTCGAGATAGTCTACGACGTGGCTCACAACATAGCCAAGCTCGAGAGCCACGAGGTGGACGACAAGGGGACCGTGAGAAAGGTCTGGGTTCACCGCAAGGGCGCCACCCGCGCCTTCCCGCCGGGCCATCCGGAGATACCGGCTAAGTACAGAGAGGGGGGGCAGCCCGTGTTGATACCGGGCTCCATGGGCAGCGCCTCCTGGATCTTGGTGGGCACCCACGACGCGATGAAGATAACCTTCGGCACTGCGCCTCACGGCGCCGGCCGCATGCTCAGCAGAGAGGCCGCCATAAGGTCCTTCCCGCCGCAGAGGGTGAGGTCCGAGCTGGAGAAGAGAGGGATAATAGTCAGAAGCGCCGAGACGGAGGTCATAAGCGAGGAGGCCCCCGAGGCCTACAAGAACGTCGACCTCGTCGTCGAGACCGCCCATCAGGTCGGCTTCGCCAAGAAGGTCGTCAGGCAGAGGCCCATAGGCGTCGTCAAGGGCTGACGTGCCCAAGGCGGTCTTTCTGCTGTCGGACAACGATCTCGCCAGGGCGTATCACGCGCTCACGGTGGCCATAACGGCCAGGTCGGCCGGCTACGACGTATATCTATTCACAACTGGCCTGGGGATATACATATTTTCGCGCAGGCCGAGGACGAGGCTGATCGGAATCCCGGCGTTGGCCAGATGGTACGTTGCGAGGAGCCTCAAGAGGCTGGGGGCCAAGCCGCTGGAGGAGCTGGCCCGCGACGCGTTGAAGATGGGCATCGTGGTCTACGTCGATGAGCCGGTGGCCAAGATGCTCGGCGTAGAGCCGATAGAGGGGGTCAAGTACGCCGGCGCCCTCAGCTTCCTCGCCCTCAGCAAAGACGCCGACCTAGTGCTCACGTTCTGACGGCCTCCTCAACACCACCTCCACGCCGTCCGGCCCCTCGCCGGCGGACACCACCTCCAGCCCGAGGAGCCCGGCCGAGTTCTTGATATCCTCAAGGACGTAGCGCCATCTGCTGGCCACCACGGCGCTTTCGCCCGGGGAGATCTCGATCGCCAGCCTGGACAGCACTATTCCGAGCTCGGGACAGGGCCCCTTGACCTCATACCGCCGCATGTAGAAAACGTTTCCCATATTTAAGGGAGCGGCTCCAGCTCCTCCAGGGCGTCTGGGTCAAGCCTGATCTTGCCTATACGTATCTCGTCGAAGTTCTCCGTGGACGCGTATAGCTCGACCCCCTCGCGGCCGATCTTCTCCACCACGCCGTATCCCGCGAGCCTGCCCCCTCTGTAGAGGCCGGCGAATATGTGCCGCAGGTAATCCCGGGGGACGACGTAGTCGCGTCCCCTGCCCTCCGGCCCCTCGACGTCCCCGGGCCTATATCTGCCCCAGGGACAGGACAGCGCGCCGTCCCAGCTACATACCGACAGCGCATCTGCGGGCGCCGTCAGCCTGGCGGTCAACCTCACGTGCCTTCTGTACGAGAGGTTTCGCGAGGCTCTGCGGTCCTGCGGGCTCCGCGGGAGGACGTACCTAGGCCTGGTCACCGACAGGCCCGGCAGCACGCGGTCGCCCAGGTTCACCACCGCGGCGTCGGCCGCGTCGGCCAAGGCTCTGAGCATCTGCACGCCGCGCCCCGACGTCCAGCCCGGCGTGTTTATCACGACGAGCCTCTGCGCCCCCAGCCTCCTGAGGCACCGCGCGACGCCAGCCACCAGCATCTCCTCCACTCCCTGCAGATTGACGGAGCCCACGTAGTAGCCGTCTGCGGGATCCAGCTCCGATATGTGGGGGACCTGCCTCCGCGAGCAGGCACACGACACGAAGCCCGGAGGCCCTACGTCGGACTGGCCCACGTCGGCGTCTATCACGCAGACCTCGCCCGCCTCCACGTTGGCGTTCAGCATATAGGTCGACAAACCGCTTTTGCCCGAGCCGGCCGGGCCGACCAGCGCCACGACGCCCTCGAGCCGCAGATCCCAGTCCTGCGGCACCGCGGGCCCTTCGATGAACGCCGCCGAGCCGCCGTCGATCTTGAAGGCCGCGGGCCCCTCCACGGGATACTGCCTGAACGGAGGCACAGAGAACCTCCTGAAGATGCCGCCGAACACTCTGCAACCGTCGGCGCACTCCACCTCGGCGGGTCCTCTGATCAAGGCCGCACGGCCGGGCGGAACCTCGACGGAAAACACGCAGAACCAAGGGGGATTATATATAATGAGGCCTCCGCGGGCCGCCGGCCCCTAGGCCGGGTCGATCCGCGTCGATGCGGCGGCCGGAGCCCGGCCTCGCCACGGCATCGCGGAGCAGGCCCAGCAGAACCTCCGACGGAAGTCCTCGGGGCTATCCGTAGGGGAACGCGATCGCACATGCCAGAGAAACCGTCGGCGTCGTAGCCCAAAAAGTTTTTAACGGGGCCTGCGCCGCTGGATTGCATGGTGGACGTCGACGTGATGGTGTGGCTGTACGCGGGCTTCCTTGCAGGAGTCCTGTCTAGCGTGGCCGAGGAGCCGGCGTATTCCACGCTCTTCGTGTTCCCGTTGCTGTTCGCCGTCGGCGAGCCCCCTCCGGTGGTGGTCTTGGGCTTCACGTTGGCCACCGGCGTCTCCGGCTTCCTGAACCTCTTATATCAAAGGCTTACCGTAGGCGGTCCCGTCATACACTTCGAGACGATGAAGAGCGTTCCGGTCCTCCTCGGTGTAGTTCTCGGCGTCGTCGTCTGGCTGTTCTTGACGTGGGACGTATTGAGGATCCTCGTGGCGGCGGCCCTCGCCATAACCGGCGTCCAGCTCCTGCTCGGGAGAGGCTGGAGGGTCCGGGGCGGCAGGCTTAGGCCAGTCCTCAACGCGCTTGTCGGTTTTGCGGACGCCCTTTTGGGCACGTCGGCGTCTTTTGCCGTTGCGCGGGTTTTCATGGGCGAGCTGGAAGCGTTGACGCCCATACTGCGGACGGTGGAGGCGGCGTCCTCCGTGGCGTTGAAGCATAGGCTCATCGTGGGGGGAATCCTGGCGGGCCTGGGGGCCTTCCTTGGGCAACGCTCTGTGTCGTGCGGGAGGTCTCTGTTGGCGACGCGCATAATGGCGGCAACCATGATAGGGGCGGCCGTCTACGTCTTCTTTTCGTAGCCTAACTAAATGTAGAGCGCAACACAGCGGCCAGTAGCGCATATCGGCAGGGTAGGCCGATCTGTCTGAGGCCGCCGCGGCTATTGCCTAACGGCGCGCTTCACAACGCCCACTGCTCCTGGCGGAGCGCCGCCGCGTCCAGTGCCGTTGTCAGAAAAAATCTGCAAGCTCGCCATGGGTTAAAAGCCCCTCGGCTCATCCAGCACAACGGCCCGTCGTGATATATAGGCTGTTAGGTCGCACGCTAAGCGCAAAGTGTTTAAACCTCAGCTACAGCCGGGCTGTGGAGTACCTTAGTATTCTCGGCGGAAGGGGAAGACGCATCGACGAGCAGATTGCGCACGATCTCAGAATCCACGAGCTTCTCGGCGATATCTTCGGCAAACGCAACGACGACTTCCTGAGGAGCCTCTACCTCGAGCAGCTCGACAACGAGGAGGTTGCCGTGTTCAGGCTTAACGTATTCAGAGATTTGCTGAAGGGCGAGGTCCTCGATGCCGTTGCCGAGTTCGTGGAGCGCGTCAATAAGGCCGCGAGGATCCTCGAGACGGAGAAGGACGCGTACGAGGAGCACAGGATCGGGATGCACGTGGACGCGGCTCTGATCTATACGGAGGCGGTGGAGACCGCGTGGAGCCGCCTCAGAGGTCTCCCTATAGAGTCCGAGGGCCTGGCGAGCTTCATCAGATATCTAGGCGAGGTCGCGGGGAGCGAGAAATTCCGCGAGCTGGGGCGAAGGGCCCGCGAGGCCGCCGAGGCCAGGGACCAGATTAAGATCAGAGTGTGGATAGAGGGCGATAGAATTAGGGTCACCAGGGAGGAACACGGCGAGGACCTCTCGGCGCTGGTGGACAGCCTATTCTCCAGGTTCAAGGGGGATGGACAGGGCGCCGAAGTTAAGTACATAAAAACCACGGGCGATGCCTCCCACATACATGCGGCGATTCTCAGAGGAGCCTTTAAAATGTATAGGACCCAATACGACATACTGAGAAGATTCTCGGAGGACTTTCCAAGCTTTATAGACGACGGAATTGCCAATTTCGCAAAAGAGGCCGAGTTCTATTTGATATATATAAACTACATGAAGAGCCTCGAGCAGATGGGATACCGATTCACCATACCGTCATTCACCGACGGCGGCATCTACGTGCGGAAGTTCTACAATCTGCTTCTGGCGAAAAGAGGGTCCGCCGTTCCGAACGACATACAGACCGACGGCTCTAGGAGGATTTTCGTCATAACTGGGATGAACAGCGGAGGCAAGACGACGTTTGTCACGTCCTTCGGACAGCTCGCTTTCCTCGCCAAGCTGGGACTCCCAGTGCCCGCCGTCGAGGCGAAAATTCCGTTCTTCTCTTCGATAATGACGGCGTACCCCGCAGAGGAGGACGTAAGGGAGAGCTTGAGCAGACTCGAGCTGGACGTTGCGCGGGCTCAGGCGATTATAGAGAGGGCCGACAGCCGTTCCCTGGTCATAGCGAACGAGCTGTTTTCAAGCACGACCTCGGACGAGGGGCTCCTCTTGACTAGGCTCTTCTTCGAGGAGCTGAGAAAAAGAGGCTCGTACTGCCTTTTCGTCACATTTCTGCATAAAGCCGCCGATCTCGACGGCGTCATAACCCTCGTGGCGCAGCCCTCCCCGGAGGATCCCGAGAGGCCCTCGTACGTGATAGCGCCGGGACGGCCGCCGGCGGAGTACA
>JGI20127J14776_1000444_pt1 | contig 10806 bp, 16 predicted proteins | sample JossMetagenome_2_FD_14776 | JGI IMG/M metagenome (IMG submission 14776)
GTCTTGAACAACGCCATCACAAAACCCTTCCTACCCTTAGGCTGCACCTTCCAAACCTTCGTAGGCTTCAACTTGTGTCCTTCAACTTCGTATTCCTTCTTAGCCAGATCCTCTAGCTTCACCATACATAAACATCTTCAGAACGCATATTTATAAATATATCGCTTTGGAAAGAGCCGTGGGGAAATAAGGGTAAAGATATGAGAAACAAGTACATCAATTAATACATAGTTAAAATGTTTCGTTTATTGGAAGCAACGTATACTTTTTCATTGATTATATTGCACCTTGCTTAGTGATTATGTAATACCTATCTCAATACAGTAGTGCATTATGGATTATCTATTTATATTGTAGTTTAGTCGTGAGATTGATGATATTTAAATTCTTTAATTCTCCGAAATCAGTAGAGAAGAGGTTTAAGAGGTACGTGGGTAAACCAGTTACTCTAGGTGACGGTAGAGTCATCGGTACGGTTGACGGTATAAAGCTTAGTAAGAATGACCTTAAGCCCATATCCATAATAGTGAGAATGGGCGATGGCAGTACTAAGGAATTTAACGTTAATGAGGTTGGTGCCGTGTTTATGGCCGATAAGGTGGTTTTCCAGAGGTTTAATGACGAATATGCAAGTATTGTGAGTACCCTTAGGAATGAGGTTGCCAGTATTAGGGAGAGGCTTAGGGACATAGTGGACAAATTGAATAGACTCAGCGACTTGCTTCTCCAGGGTGGTATTAAGGAGGACTTGTATAGGGACATTAGGGAGAGGCTCGAGAGGGAGAGGGTTAAGTGGATAAGGCAGTGTAACGACAAGGTTGGCTCTATAAACGACCTAATCGCGGAGTTGGATAGGAAGATAGGCGATGCCGAGAAGAGGAAGGGTGAGTTAATGATTAAGCAGGTGGTTGGCGATCTCGGCGATGATGAGAAGAGGGAATTATCTGGTATTGAGGAGCTACTTAACCAATTGAGGAAGACCAGGTCTGAATTGCTTTCCCTAAGGATGGAGCTCGAGAAAGATTGCTACTAACTATAACGACTTATACTTAATTGATAGTGCCTTCTCGAAGGGCGTGAACTCGCCGGTGTCGTCATCGTAATAACCAAGCACGGTATGCTCAGTATTCCTCCTGCAATGCTCACAGTATATGTACAGCTTACTGCCTAGGTTCGTTAGGTCGAAGCCTACGTTTAGTGTGGATTCCGTACCGCACCTATCACAACGAATTAACCACCTAGTCACTGCAGAATTATCGAATTAGGTGGTAAAATAAACCTTACGCGATTAAGATTTCAATCTCTTAATCATCGAGGCAACAAGGGCCTTTGCTGGGTTTCTACCGGTCACTGCGGTTAACTCTGCCCAGTCAGGTGAACCGTTGACCTCGAATATCACGTAACCGTCCTTACCCTCGCCAATGTCAACACCACCGTAAATTAGGCCGAGGGATTCTACGGATTTTATTGCAAGTTCCATGACCGCCCTATCAATATTAACACATGGCTTACCCACCGCACCCTGGGCAACATTGGTCTTCCACTGACCATTCGGCGCAACCCTCACCATGCATCCAAAGACTTCCCCGTCAATGACCATTACTCTTATGTCGCGGTTTGGCTTCTCAATATACCTTTGTAGATATATCGGCTTCTTAAACGTGAGCAATGTCCTCATTATTTGGAACGCAACATCGGCATCATCAACCTTAACTGCACCATAACCTCTTGATCCCTGTAATGGCTTAATCACGACCTCCTTCATGCTTTTGGCAACATCGTAGGCGTACAATATGTCCTCAGTACCTACGGTATCGGGTACGGGTAACCCCCTGTTCTTGAGTATAACCGTGGTCTCCAGTTTGTTCCTAGTCTTTAATAATCCATCTAGTGGGTTTATCACGATTGTACCACCACCCTCAAGCATCCTGATTGTTATGGCTCTCCTGAAGAATGTCTCAACGTCGATAAGTACGCCCAGGCTCCTAAGGAAAACCCCATCGACCTTAAACGGCTTATCTCTAATTACGGTGAATGACCCCTCCTTGTCAACCTTGACCGATATTCGCGAGATCGGCATATAGGTTGCATTTAAACCAGCGTCTCTTGCGTAAATAACCAAGTCCCTGCTCGGCCTATCTGGTATTGGCGAATCACCTATTACAACTACGGATTTCGGCATACACCGTGCCCAATTTAAATTGATATATAAATCTTTTAACGTCGGAGTACGTACGCAACACTTTACTAAATTATTACTTGATATTGATATAGGGATAAGTTAGGTTGGAGGTGGTGGAGGTGGTGGGCGTTGTCTCCTAACCCCACGTGGTTTATACCTCCTTCCTAACTCCTTGGACATCGTTAATGATAAGTACGTCAGTACTAATGATGTGGCTAGTAGTATTATTGATGTGAATAGCGATGAGGTACCTAGTAGTAATGGTCCTAGCATCACAGGTGAACCTACGTAGTACTGATAAACAAAGTAAATGCCGACTAACGAGAGAAGCGCTATCGCCAGGAAGATAAGTCCAGTGGTTATTATCGATACTAAACCTCTGAATTCCCTCCTATTCAGGCTTGACCTTGCCATGTAAACCACGAACCCGCCAATCACGGCCATTATTGAGGATAGGGCTATGAGACCCGTCACCGCATTCAACCCGGGGAATGAGAGTATTTGAAAGTACTTAACGGCTATTGATGGTGGTAATTCATTTGATAGGAAATTTGCCGCCGTAACCACTAGTATTACCGATACTAAGGCCGTCATGGCTGATATGAACATGTACAACGAGGCCCTATCCATTAATCGTTGTATCTCGTCGGGGTACATAGGGGCGTGCCCTCGTTACTGTAGGTACACGTATTGCCTTATCCTAACCTTGCAGTTTGGGCATGTTAGCGACCTCTCAATAAGCTTAACCCTGTGCCTATTATCCTCCCTAACCCACTCGCCGTCAATTAGCATTATTGATCCACAACTAGGGCACTTATTTATGTAGGGATTTAGGCTATAATGGGGTACCGATAATAATACATCCCTAACATCCCTCTGGCTAACCATCTAGGTCATCACATCATTAAGTAACTAATTAATAAATGTTTAACTAACAACGCACGATAACCAATCACGTACATCACATCATTAAAGGCGTGTAAAGCTGTAAATACCGAGACACACCATTTATAAGTAGGTTCTAAATCGTAATTATTCAGGTTAGTATGAGTGGTACATTCCCAGAAATACCTGGAGATTTAAGGTCTGTTCTTGAGATTGTGTATGAGGGCGAAGCTGCACATATAAGGTGTAAGTATAGGGGTAAGGATGGTAAGGAGTGCGGCGCCCTATTCTTTAGTTTGGAGGATGCGATTAGGCATTTGGCAACTCATGACAGTAGGTATAAGCGCTACTTATCGTTGATTAAGTCGGAGTAGGTTAATGAAATGCATATAAACCCTGTCACCTCCCCGTAATAATAATGACTAGGCAAGTGTCTATTAATGAGTTGATAAGTATGGTTAATAATGTAGAGAATTTCGAGGTTGTTGATTATCAGGGCGATTACATACTAGTTGATGATGTTAAAGGTATCGTGAAAATTAAGGATGAGGAGACTAAGAAGGAGCTCAGCGAGCTACGCAAAAGAAGCCCTAAGGGTAAACCAACGCCTAAGCAGTTATCCGTGACCGCGGATGCCGTGAGGAGACTTGTTGAGAATAGGGTCAAGTTTAAGGTGGTCTTTGGGCCCAGGGAGGTCATAATTAGGTTTGACCTTGATCATTACATTAGATTGAGTGATAAGGACGTTAGGGTGGTGGGTTTTTCCAGCAGGAGTGATGGTTACCTCGGTCTAATAGCTGATATCCTCGAGAGGTATGGATCATTAGTTTTTCTTAAGCGGGTCACGTAATTGATAACCCAGGACTTATACTCCATGGCCAATAACCATCGCTTAAATTATCGACCTCTCCACCGTCTCTACGCGGATAGCTAATTCCTTAGATTATAAGTATTAAGTATTTATTTATCGTATAGATGATGATGCGTGCTACCTAAGTTATTGCTAACAAGGAGGCATCCATTATTGACTCTTAGGTTGGGTAATGATGCTTTATGTATTGTACATAGGGGTAAGTATTTGGATTTTTTAACGTCTTGCGAGGGCGGGAATAATTACGTAATTATTCTCCCCCACCAAGGTGCTTATGTGAGTGACAAGCCCATTGAACCAATAACCTGGGGTGGTACCTTGAGTATGGACGTATATGCCCTACTTGGTGATGAGTTGGCACTTTATGAATTAAGTATTAGGGATGGTAGGGCATCGTATGTTAGGTATCGTGTTAATGAGGAATTCCTGAGAGGCATAAGTCTTTCTGGTAATGGGATTAGCGACGTGTTGAGTGTGGCTGAGTCTGTGTTGAGGAATTACATTAGATCAAGCTTCATGATCTATACTGCATATCTAAAGCTTGTGGTTAGTGGTAATATCAAGTTACCCGGGTATAGGGAGTACGTTAGAGGTAGGGTAAGAGTCTATGTTAGGGATGGTATTGTAATTATTAGGGAGACTAGCGGTGATGAGGTTAGGATTTCCCTAATCTCGACCATAGAGGCCGTTGAGCAGTTCGTTGGGATGATGATGTCATTATTGAGGATGTCGAGGATTATAAATGATGTTAGGCTAGGTAGAATTGGTCATTCTGTGAAGACCATACTCGATATCTTCATACCAAGCAACCTAGCATTAGGTGTAAAGAATAGCCACATCTAACGCTGTGCGTTAGGGCTTCATCAATATTAATGCTTATTAATATAGTGCTGTAATCGTAATGTGCTTGGCGTCATTGGGCATGTGGCGATCGATTTGATAAGGAAGGGTTTAAAGTCCTGGCGATCGCCAGGCGGAGCTCCGACATACTGCTCATTTTATTTAAGGCAGGTGGGTATTGATGTGCTGCCCATAACCGTTGCTGGCATGGACTTCAATGAGTACATAAACCAGTATATCGAGAGGGAAATACCTACCCATAGAATTCGCATTATCAATGACTGCAATACTACCTCGTATGAAATAACGTATCTCGATGATGGTAAGAGAGTATTGAGGTTATTATCCAGGTGTAGGGATTTCACGCTTGAGGATTTGGATGATTTACCCAGCATTGTGACTGTGAATCCGATTGCCAGGGAGGTTAGTATTGACATGCTTAGACATATCAGGGAGCACGTGGACACTCTGGGTGTTGATTTACAGGGTTTTACTAGGGTGTTTGATAGTGATGGTTATGTAAGTACGGCAATAAACATGGATGATTTAATTAGAATACTCGAAAATGCCGACCTACTTAAAATCAGTATTGACGATGCAGACCTTCAGGTACTTAACTCCATAGTTAGTAAATTTCCAAATAAGGTGATTATACTGTCGATGGGTCACCGTGGCTCAATAATGATGCATAACGGTAAAAGGATCCAGGTTCTAACTAGTGGCATTGTTGATGCTAAGGATCCCACCGGCGCTGGTGATGTGCTTACATGCACAATGACACACCTAATGGGTAAGGGGGATGATTTAACCTGGTCCTTTATTTACTCTAACGCTGTTGCTGTGGCAAAGACCATGGGTGAAGGACCTTATGGCTCCATAAGTAGGGATGTTGTCGACAATATCGTTGATAGACTACGCTCAAGATTGATCGTAACGTAGTTTACTGACTATGTCATTTACATAATCCATGTCCGTAACCTGGACATAACTAAACCTACTAACCCTCCTAACCGTGATCAAGCCCTTCTCGTAAAGCCTCCTAATTATCCTAGAGACCGTGCTCTTAGGAAGCCCAAGCTCCCTAGCGATCTCCGCCTGATACGCCTCACCACCCTTACTTAGTAAGAATGATAATACCTTAACCTCGTCTTCATTTATGTTCTTTATTGATGTATTAACGTCTATGATCCTTTGTAGTTTATTATTGGGTGTATCAAATTCTAATTGTCTCACGGATGATGACCCAGGGCTTTTAGGGTATTCCTGCTCCTTCTCCATATGTTTTCTCGATTCGCTGAATATTTGATAAATCAATGATGCCAGCACTGTTAATTGAATGAAGGCTATCGCGATCACCACGTAGTAATCATAGGAACCTGCAAAAACCATACTTAACAGTAATGAACCCAGACTATTTATAAGTTACACTGCACATAATACCTAGCCATATAATATTAGATCTTGATTACTCATTGAGAGCAGGATTTAACAACGTCATTGATTATACCGTCAATCTTATCGGCTATCAGGGTTAATATACCAAGGCTTGGAAACTCCCCGATAAGGTGCGCGATACCGAGATCATCGTAAATTATAGATTCAGTAAACCCCTTACTAGCTAGGGAATTAACTATACAGTTCAACGCCGTTATTGCTCTGATTAGTATATCCACCTTGACCTTGCCAAGCTCTAATTGGTGATGCTCAAGTTCAACATTAACCCTCATTATCCCAACCTTAGTATCATAGACCTTAAACATGCTCGTTGCCGATTCGCCTAGGTCAAGTATCCAACCCCTGGATAGTAATTCATAGTTAATTTCTGATTTTAATAATGGATTACTTGAGTAACTCAGTACCTCGATTATCAGCGCTATTAACGAATCAATATACGTGCTTATCGACCTAAGATCATCAAATAGCTCAGTCTCTGGGCTTGGATATATCATTACGATTTTATCACTGGGTATGTAATCTATCGTGAACCTAAAGTGTGGTGTGAGTATTGTGAGTAGCGATACCTCATTCTCATCGATGGCTTTATTGATACGAACCTCAACTTAAATTTATTAATTGCCTTATCAAGAACCGCCCGAACCTCTATAGTCTTACCAAGCACTGAGTACCTATATACATACGTGCTTAATACAGCATCCTCAGACTCAAGGCTCCAGTTAATCATTGGTTTTAAGTTTAAGGAAGCAATTTAAAAATGTGTAACTTTTAATTATGCCGTGGGCTTGATCAACAATAGGGTTAGAAAAATAGCAAATTTATTTGACGAGTTAAGTCTGGACATCATCGTAGTACTAGACGGAACCAATATTTCGTACTTCACAGGGATTGATAGTGGATTGATGCTTGTGATTGATAGATCGCTGGATACAACATTGATAGTTCCAAGGCTCGATTTCCAAAGGGTTCAGGATATCGTGGGTAATGAGGCTAGACTTATTGGTTACTCGACTGTTGAAGTGCCACAGAGAAGGAGTGATGAGGTGTTGTTTGTATCGAAGGGGTTAGGTGATTACTTGCTTAAGGAGCTTGGACTTAAGCCTAATAATATTGTTGGTATTGACAATACCGACTCGCCCGTGGCTAAGGAGCTTGGGTCCGTTGGCATTAAGACCATCAATATTAATGATAGGGTTTTGGGTGTTAGGGAGGTCAAGGATGAGGATGAGGTAAGGCTTATTGAGGAGGCGAGCAAAATAACCGAGGACTCCCTCGATAAGGTCCTTAAGGTCGGCCTTGAGGGAAGGAGAGAGAATGAGATTGCGGCTATGCTCTACAGGGAAATGATAGATGGTGGTGCTGATGATGTCGCCTTTAAACCCATAGTGGCCTCAGGACCTAATGGGGCCTACCCGCATCACGTGTTTACGAATAGGGTCATTAGGAGGGGTGAATTGGTGACAATAGATGTTGGCGCCAGGTACCACCTGTACTGTACTGACATGACTCGAACAATAGCTGTTGGTCAGGTTAGTAAGGAATTGAGAGACATGGCCCTCGCGGTACTTGAGGCCTATAGGAAGGCTGTTAATTATGTGAAACCTGGCGTTAAGGCCAGCGAGGTTGATTCAGTAGCTAGGAAGGTACTTTCTGAGTATGGGTATAGCTCGTATTATATACATAGTACGGGGCATGGAGTTGGTATCGAAGTTCATGAGAAACCTGTCATAGGACCATCTAGTAGTGAAGAGTTAAGAACCAATTTTGTAATAACGATAGAGCCTGGCGTTTACATTAAGGGTGTTGGTGGTGTTAGGATTGAAGACACGATATTGGTCACGGAGAGCGGTCCAAGGCTAATTAGTAAGTATCCAGTATATCTATTTTAATTAAATGAAAGTTTTGGCTAATACTAGTTCACTTACTTAATCATTAGCTTAATAAGCAGGTTACCGTGATCTACTAATGATGGGCCTAGACAACGTACCCAGCCTATTTATTCTCAAGGCCATGATCGCAAAAGAGCTCCAAAGGACTGGAGGCATCAACGTAATGGAATTTCCCAACTTAATCACTAAGGTTATGCAATACACACATGCCGTTAATTACCCCAACAACGCAAACAACTACATGATTTACTTACTTGACATAGTAGCTATTGACGGAGATAAGATAACCTTAAGTGAGGATGGTATTCGCTACCTGAGAGCCTTCGAGATACTTATTAACGACATCACCAAGCTCCCTTAACGATTCATTAAGTGAGACAATGACTATACTCTTAATGCTATCAAAGACCGTGCTATCATAACTATTGATGCAATTTCTCATCCTTGTTACATCAATGAACGCGAATATGTGTGGCGATCTCTTCCATGCTTCTGTAACGGATGCGGCCAATGGCGATAACTTATTTATATCAACCAATTTATTACCATGCATTATGTGCAACCTGGTTTCTGGTTCGAAGGTTCTATAGCCTATTATTATTGAGGAGGTTAGATCATCATTGATGAACCCGCTTAAGCAGGGTATTGATGCTTCGCGCAATTTTTCACGTAGCTTTTCATAAAATGCCTGGAGAACCTTATCCCTGACCTCACCCTTACTTAGTAGGTAGGGAAGGGCATCGTTTATTAACTCGAGATTAATACCTTGCCTACTGACTAGGTCTATGAACTCGAAGTCCCTCTTCCACAATGCCTTATAAACGGTGCTCCTAGTAACCAGGGGCTCTAGGTACTTGGAAATACCCCTTATCTTATTAGTCAGGTACTCCCTATTCCTCAGTAATAACGATATTAGGTAATCATCTATTATGTACATAACGTCGTAACCCTTCAATAGCCCTACGGAGAAACGGTAGAGGAGGCATAGGTAGTTTTTGATTTCATCATTAAGCTCCTCATAATGCCTCAGAAGCTCACTCATTAAATTCCTAGCCAGCGTATTAAAGAGTACAACCTTATGATGCAGGTAAACGAGCTTGTACGTGTTGAACCTAGCTATTACGAAACCTTCAAGGTTAGCCCTAGCCTTCTCATCGAATGCTATTGTGTAATTACCGTCATTAGTCATAATCTTCATATTATCGAATATCCTCTCCACATCACCAATACTAATTGTTGAACCAACACTTGCCCCTGTCATGTATGAATCCCTGAGTATGTACTCAATCCTATCGGCATCTAAGTCACCTGAGACTAGGCTCTTTAGTATGTTAAGTGGCTTTAACGTATCCTCACCCAGTGATTTAAGAAATTCCCTATCCTCCTGACCAATTACCTCTACGTATTGGGGCATTATCTTCATTAATTTACCCACAATATCCATATGTAGTAACGCCTTCACGATGCGCAGGTCTATATGGGGCATTATCTCCTTAGTTACCTTCCTAAACTCGTCATTATTCGTGAGTATGAAGTAGTTATAACCTCATGCTCCTTAAAGGGACCCTTAAGGACCATACCCAGGGATGCCTCGTGAGCATCCCCACTGCAATTGCTTATTAATGGGTCAATGCCCTGCCCAAACACGCCCTCGAACACGTGTGAGAATGGTAGATGACCGAGGTCATGGAGTAGTGCCGTGATCCTCATGTGAAGTAATAACTCATCCTCTGTGTCAAGACCCACGCGCTTGCCAAGATCCATCAATATTCCACGAACATTTTCCTGCCTCATCAACCTCTCAAACATGAGTGTAACAACCTGCAGGGCACCGAGTGAGTGCTCAAACCTGCTATAACGCGCTGATGGGTATACCATGTACGTAAACCCGAGTTGATGCACGTACCTTAATCGTTGTATGTACTTGCAGGAGTCCACAAACCTAGCCTCATCATCAGTAAGCCTAATCCACCCAAGCACCGGGTCCGCAATGGCCTTTGTATAGTTGAGGGTCATTTTGAGATTAAAGGCTAAACTATTATTAAATTGTTAATTCTTAGGCAAAGCCCAGTGAGCATAAGCGACGCAATCATAATCGGTGCAGGACCTAGCGGCCTCTACCTAGCCCGTGAATTAAGTAGGGTAATTAACGTGACGGTTTTTGAGGAGGATAAGGCGCTCGGATTACCGCCGCACTGCACAGGCCTCGTTAATGCTGATTCGCTAAAGGTGCTTAATGTTTCGCCGCCAGTCATAAATACCTATAGGTACGTGAGAATAACGGATCTTGAGAACCATAGCATAACCTTTGATTTTAAGAGGAGGGTGATAGCCATGGTCGATAGACCCGGTCTTGAGTATAACCTTGCCGATGAGTTGGGTAGTTCATCATTAGTACTTGGTGAAGGTGTTGTTGAGATTAATTCGAAGAATATAAGGACCAAATCGAGGCAGTTACCCTATGAACTCGCCGTGATCGCAGAGGGAGCCGGTGGTAGATTAGGTAGAGGGTTAATTCCATGGAATCCCAGCTATGTTTATGGTGTGCAAACCGACACTAAATCATACATTACGAGTGACCTGATGCCTAGGGGTGATGACGAGATCGTGGTTATTTTTGATAGGAAGTTGAGTGAGCATTTCTTTGCGTGGATAGTACCGAGGGATTACCACGAGTTCAGGGT
>JGI20127J14776_1000446_pt1 | contig 10772 bp, 4 predicted proteins | sample JossMetagenome_2_FD_14776 | JGI IMG/M metagenome (IMG submission 14776)
AGCTCCATATTCGGCAACGGCGTTTTTCACGCCGCCGTGGCTGCGGACTTGAAGCAGGTCGTCGCCTCTACCTGCTATCTCCAGCCGCGCCCGCGCTCGACGCCGCCTCCGCGCGGACTGGCCGATTTCGGCAGAACAGCCACTCCAGGAGAGGTCTCGGCTGTCGTGGCGCCGGACCGGCGCTTCCGTATTCACGGCTAGGTGGAGCCGCGAAAAAACTTAAAAATGAGACGGCTCTCAAAATATGCTTGTCAAGTCGAGACTTGTAATTGCTCTCATAGTTTTACTGATAACGCTCATAGCCGCGACAGCCAAGGCGCAGGCAAGCCAGAACGCTCAGATAATCTTAAACCTCCTAAACGGCCAGCAGTACTTCGGCGTACCGCATATATACCAAGGCGACAATGGCACTCTTCCAATAGGCCCAACAAATAAATGGCCGGTGTACTACGGGCCAGGCAATGCAAGTCAGTACTGGAGCTCCATATCAACAAGCATAAACCAGCCGGTGTTTGAGTTAGTCCCGGCCCAACAAGGTGTAGCCGGTGCCATGTTTTGGAGTGAGACCTACAGCGGTGGTGTGATTAATATAACCATTATTGGCACTTTCTCCAAAGGGACTATATATCCCGCCCCCTCCAATGGTTTCGAGATATACCTATTCCTAAACCCAACGATGTGGGGCATAAGCCCGAACTACAACTACTCAATACCATATCATCTATCGCCTATTGAGAGCAAAGTTATCCTGCCCCAGAGCTCAACACCGTACATCGTGGTTCAGTGGGATCCACTCTGGCAGACCACCGTTACCATGAATGGTACTACTGGGCAGTGGAATGTTTGGATTGTGAATAACACCAACGGTAATAATCCAAGTGTTGGCCCAAGCCCATCGCCAAACCTTGGCTCTTACTATGCTGGTTGGGACGGCATTGGTACGGGTGCCTTCCAGCCTGACTCTGGCGATTGGATAAAGATAACCGTGACTTATGACCCGAGCACGAACACGCTTAGTGGTGTTGCCTATGACCTCAACGGCGCCGTCTACGAGATAGGCTGGCGACCGGCAAACTTCACCCTAAACCTAAACGGCTACTTCACACCACCAAGTAGTGGCAACTACGTATTCGGAGTAGGAGCAAGTGCAGGTACAGGTTGGGGCTATGCTAATTGGGCTTTGTTGTACGTGGCAACTACTCAGCAAACAACTACCCCGTCTCCACCGTTTTTGTCTTCCTTGAGCGTTAAAGTGTTTAATGTTCTTGGTAGGCTTGCTACCACCGTGCCTGGTGTTGTTTTTGGTGTTCTTTACAATTCTAGTTTTAGTGAGGTTGCCTACATGAACTCGAGCGGCTACCTCAACTTCAACAATATCGCTCCGGGGACCTACACGCTTAAGGTTTACCATTACCCAAACACAGGATTCAACTTCACGGAGTACTGGGGTAGCGAAACAATCAATGTGAAGCCAGGCTACAACACAGTCACCTTCACTAGGGATGAGCCCTGGATCTACAACCTGCAAGCCGTCGAAAACGGTAATAGGATAACTATTAATGTTACAGTTGACGATCCGCTCAATGCAATTCTGCATGGGGAGTTGTACATTTGGGTTACCACCAGTCCTCAGACGGCGAACCCGAGCGAGCCCACCATAGACACCTCAGTCACCTCAATAACCATAGGGCCAGGGCTCAACAAATTCACCTACTACTACGCGACCACACAGAATGGAACTTATTACATCTACGCAGCGTTACTGATCTACAACAGGACTCAACTAATCACCACAGACCAGTGGAATTGGACTGCTGTGCCTAAAATGTATCAGCTGACGGTCATCATAATCAATCCATATGGTGCTTCTGGTACATGGCGATTCGAACTATATAAATCAAACAATTATTTCCAGCAAGGACAAATAGTAGGGACTCAGAGCATAACTTTCCAGCAGGGGCAGACAAATACAATGTTTTCCTTTGATCTTACGCCAGGCGTATATGAGTACTTCATAATATCAAGGTATCCTGTGTATTCCGTGGTGCCAAGTACTAAAGGATTCATTGATCTAACTCACAATGAAGTAATTTATCTCTACATATACACCTCCACCCCTACCACTTTAAATCTGGTCCCGATCGGCCTTTCAGATACTTCGCAGTGGTACGTGGTCTGGAACGGCACCATAATACTCACCCCAGAAAAGAACGGCGCAATACCAGTATCACTATTTGTTGGTCCTAACAAAAACACTATCGATTTGAAATTCTACTCAACGAACCCACAATACCATCCGCTACTGCCCATAGTACAGTTAAACGCAACATCCTTATTTAAATTTAACAATGAAATTTATGCCGTTCCGTTCGTAGCCGCAGGCTATCCCGCCCACATAGTAGACTGGAACGGCGTCCAGTGGAATCCTCTCCTCGATGAGTACTCTCAGCCTAATTTCAACTATACCTACTATAACCAGGATGGATTCTGCTGGGGAATGTCGTCAACAGCAATCCTCTACTACTTAGGCACTTTGCCACTCCCAAGCCAAGGCGCGAGCTACACCAACCAATTATCTTTGGGCCAGGTTAATGGCAATGGGTACCTAGAGTATCTCACAGACGCATCTCTAGCTGTGGCGGTCCATCAAATACTTGACCCAGCTAACAATGTAACTATCCTCCGGTCCTTAAAAAATGCGGACCAAGCTGAATTTTATATAAAAGCCTATAATGAACCAGAGATACTCGTTGTTCAATTTCCCAAGTATTATCATGCAGTAGTTGCATGGGGATACGTCAAGGAGCCAAACGGAGATGTTGTTTTCCTAGTCTATGATCCTAACTATCCGCAGATCATAACCTACGCCATTTACAACCCCAAGAAAGGTTCATTCATCTACATAGACGAAAAGGGAAACGTTGGAAAGGTCATTGCAGTAGTTTTGCCTACACCTGTTTATTTGTCGTGGTTTAATCCTAAGAAGTTCAAAAGCATAACACAACAACAGGTCCAAATACTACAAGGCTCGTTGCTGGATTACACTCTATACGTCAGCACGAAGCCGCTCAAGGTCTACACGGGCGGTGAGCTAGTGGGCTACTTCATAGATAATAGGTATTTCGTCACCGCATCTACAGTCCAGCCCGGCGAGCTCGCGGGCTACGTCGACGGTCCTCAGTGGTCACGCCTGTACATAGTGGCAGTTCGCAATGACTTTAACGCGCGGGTTGACCCTAACTCCACTCTCGTGGCATTCAGGTTTGCAAACGTCTCAGGCACCATAACGGTTTACGGCTTTGTAGTTAACTCGACGGGGCCTGTTGCGGTTCAGTTCGTAAACCAGTCCTCGTTTGTAATGGCCTCGCCGAGTAGCACTGTGGTGAAGCTCGAGCTGTTCTCTGTAACCAATAGTTCAGTGAAGACCTACAACACAACGCTCTGGCTCAGCAATGGGACTGGGTATGCGGTGAACGCAAACTTCACGAACTTAACGAATGCCACCTTCAAGACTGTGACTGTGAGCTGGGAGAACATCACCCAGACCCAGACGTCCACTGCAACGACCACCACGACTAATGCTGTTGTTATTACGGAGCCTGCTGGGTCTTCGTCTGGTGCTGTGCCTATTTGGGCTGTGGTTGTGGATGCCGTAGCCATAGTAATCATAGCAATATCAACCACAATACTAATAATGAGCAAACGCAGTAGGCGGTGATGCCGTATATCCGTAATTATTAATGAGTTGGATAATGATTAACTTCGCATTTATTTAGAGTATCATCGAGGGTGGGTAATATTCTAGCATGTCGTGGGGTTCTTTATTTAGGAGTTGCCAATCATGTGTTGAAGTATCATTGGGTATTAAGTAGCTAAATCTTTAATTTAAGGTTTGGTTAACTGGTGATTTAATGGGTTTGTTGGGGTTTAGGCGCGGTGGAGGCGGTGTTAAGTTGTTGATTGTTGATTGCCCTAGTGATTTTGGTATCACCTTCTCGGGCAAGTTAATTACTGGGCGCGGTGAGCGTGAGTTTAGGGGATTATTGTTAGATGGGTTGGAGTACCACCTCTAGCCTTGATGCACAGGCTGTGGTGCCGCCAACCAGCCCCATTGTCTAATGTCTCATATAGTCTTCCTGAGGAGAGGCTGGGGCCTTACAGTTTTAATAATTAGGAGGCTTCCTGAGGTCTGTCACAGTTAGGCTTGGTATGAGTTTGAGTAAAACCGTTCTCCACTATGTGGGGTTTAGTCTTGCGTCAGGTGGTGCCAACTGACTCAAGTCTGGGCTTGCCTGCAATCATGAATCCCACTGGCGTGAGTGTGTAGGTGTAGTTGGAGTGGAGCTTGAGCCCTGCATCTCAACGAGCCCACTCCTAACCAGCTTGTTGAGCTGGTTGTTAATGAACTACTTGCTGACTAGCTCAATGTTCTTGGAGCACCTTACCAAATCCTCTTAGCGTACACGTGCCTATCCGCAATCATTCTAAGGATGTTGTATGCTGGCCTCCCTAGGTCGACTACCTTGCAGGCCGTGTCCGTCACTTCCAAAGCATCGTGTAGGCTGGGCAATTGCTTATTAAACCTGTCCCGCGGTGTCTCCTTGTGACTAGCAGGAGAATCTCTAATGAAGATGGAGTTGGTGCTCTACCTGGTTAGGAAGTCGTCCTAATGTACTATTGTATTGTAATATTCTAACGTAGTAACCTGGTTCGCCGCTTGTTTCACTCTGGGGAGGTGGTTGGAGTTTGCCTAGGTTCGCGCTAGCCTCGTCAAGGCGTTTATTACCTCGAGCTGCCTGGTTAACTCGTCGAGTCCTCTAACGTCCATTGCCAATTCCTCCATCTCCCCGGTGGCTCGCCTGAGGTTCTCGATGGTGTCTCTGAGCTGCCTAATTGCGTTGTCCAGGTTTCCATTGCTCAGATCCTGCCTCGCTTGCTCCAGTATGTTCCTCATCAACTGGTCGTTACCCAACTCATTGATCAATTCATTAATCCTCCTGGTTGTTGCGTCGATTAACTCAGTCCTGACTGGCTCGATTAACTCGTCGAGCATTGGTAGCCTGCCCCTGATCAACTCCCTCATCTCTGCCACGTCATCGATGCTCACCCAGCCCTCCTCCCCACCCTCACCAGCCCTACCCATCCTCCTCTTCATCCCCTCTATCTTCAGAGCAATGCCCTTCACGTATGCCTCATACACATCCCTTGGGTCCCTTGCTGTGTCTATGAAGTCTCTGAGCTTGTTCGGCAGGTTCTCGTAGATCCTCTCCCTCTCCTCGCTTGGGAGTGTGCTTAGGAATGCGTTGAATGCGTTCGCCCAGTGGAACAATGCCTTGAGCGTATTCTCATACTCCCTCTTCAGCTCATTAAGCTCCTCCCTTAGCTTCGCCTTTGTGGCTTCGTCCTTGGTCTCCCTAAGTTGTGCCCTCACCCTGTCCATCCCCTCCTCAAGCCTCTCTTTTTCGTCGAGCAAACCTCCCCAGTCGAGCCTTGCTGGGTCTATGCCTGATGCGTGCAGTGTATTCAATGCCTCCGCCTCCGGCGTCAATGCCTTATATAGCGATGTGTAGTAAATGGCGTCACCTGGGCTTCGTATAAACCAGCCGTGCCACCTATCGGCGTAGTAGTTGACCAGCCAAGCCGTGAATAACTGCGATAGCTCTGGATCCTTGAGTATTTCCTTGGGTGTTTGTAAATCAATCCTTATGTTGAGATCAAGCGGTTCCCTGAGGACTACCCTACCTCCACCAACATCCCTAAACTCGCCGAGGAGCTCTGGGTTGGTGATCCTCTCCCTTGGCATTGGGAGTGTTGACATGGTGACCCTCCTAACGAAATCCCCAAGCTCCTTGATCTCCCTCTCTATCTCGCTTATCACCTTGTCGATTCCCAGCTCCCTAGCGAATTCCCTAACGACCTCGTCGGCGTGGTATTTAAGTGCGAGGGAGTACTTACTAGCCTCGATTTCCTCGTTAACCCTCCTCTGGATGGTTGGCCTCAGCCTATCGATGACCTCCCTAGCACCCTCCTTGTCAACCCAGCCCCTCCTCTCGAAGACCTCCCTAATTACGCGCTCGCTCTCCGGGCCTAGGAACTCGGTGAGTTGCCTAATGACTGGGTGGCTCCTGTCGATGATGACCGCATCCTTCGTTGCCTCCATGAACTCCCTAATCGGCCTCAATCTATTTGCAACCTCGCCCAGGAACTCACCCCTCAACGCACCCCTCACTATGTTAGCCCTCACGGTAGCTGTCGTGAGGGCAATAGCCTTACCCAGCGCCTCGCCTACATCGCCGCCATAACCGCCGAACGACTTGAGCGACTCAAGTATGTGGGTTAGTCTCGGGCTTGTGGGGTGGACAATTGTCTTATCGCCGATGTGCTTAATCACAAAGCCCTCCCAATTCCTAAGCGCCCTCTCGATTTCGCCCAGGTTCTCCCTAGTCAGGAGTACCCTGCCCTTAACATCCATGAGCCTCACGCCGACTGCCTTGGCTAGGGCTATTGCGTTTGCCCCGGTCTCGTCCCCGACCTCAATGCGTTGCCTAACGAGTCTCACGGCTGGGTTCCTCCCAAGCAATTCCTCTAGCGTCACAATTACCTCCGCTTGGGTGGCTTGCCTCGTGATTCTGGCGAGTGATGGAGCTAACCTCCTCACCTGCCTGGGCCAATCGAGGAGTGTTGATTGGGGCGAGAGCCTATACGTGACCAAGCCTCCATGCTCCTCCTTAGCCAGGGATTGGGTGAGCTGTGTTGGGCTCTCCCCGAGCTTGCTGTACTCATGCCTGGTGTATTGGAACAACAAGCCCCTCTCGGAGTACGCCCTAATCTTTCCGTAGTCCCTAACGAACCTTGTGGCGGCTGCCGAGTACCTGTACAGCCGGGCTTTCCCCCTAAGCCCCATCGACTCGTACAACCGAGCCTTTCCCTCCAGGCGCGCCTCCACCTCGCTTAGTCCCTGGTGCCATGGGTGCATCACGATCCTCACAGCCCTTGCCGCGGTTGGGCTCGTGACCTTCTCAAGGACTTGTCTAACAACCCTGTGGTGTGCTACCCAAGCCCCGAGGTGCTCATGGAGGACTTGCCTGGCTTTACCAACTGCCTTAGCTGGTGTATTGAGGGCTTTAGCAAGCCTTGGGTGTTTGTTTGAGAGGGCTTGGTAACTGCCCTGTAGCCTTGAGTTTATTGTCTTCGTGAGTCTCCTAACAAACCTCTGTATTAGCCTGCCTATCGCCCTTATTTGTAGGTACAGCACCAGCGATAATTCCATTATTACGCCCTGCATTATTGCATAAACCGGGCTTAGGATTGTTGGTAGACCGAAGAACCAAGCGGCTCCGTCGAGTAAGCCATAAATCACAGCCAACTCGGCTAGCCACTGGGCAATGGGTATGCCGAGGAGTCCGAGGAACTGCTTAATGCCGGTGTTCCACCAGTTGATTAGGAGTGGCGCATCGCCAACTATTGATGAGTTTATGATCCACTCATCGCTTGGGCTTATGAGGTAGGGCACTGATGCGAACCAGGGGTTGTTGCCTACTCCGTGAATCACTATTGTGATTGGGACGACGACTGTGTAATTATTCCAATTAATGCAGTTAATGCTTAGCTCCCACTGGTGGTACCCGCTCGGTGTTGGGTTTGGTAGTGTGTAGGTTGGGATCTTCATGTTCGGGTAGATTAGTTCTTTGGAGACCTCTGTCTCGTTGATTAGCCTCTCCATGAAGGTCCTTATTGTGTTGAATTCCTGGGTTAGGTCGACGACAGGGTACCTACTCGAGTCTGTTAGGCTGAGCGTGCATGACCAGTTTCCTCCGCCTAGGCTGGTTGGGTAGCTTATCGATGATGCCCAAAGCCACAAATCGGCTGATTTATGGCCTGGAAAGCACTCTCTATGGGGCCCGGTCCTCGTTGTCACGTTAATGCAGTGTATTGGTGGTATGTTGATTGTTGCGTTTATGACAACGGTGTTGTTCCAATTACTCACCGAGTAACTGCTTGGCAGTTCCAACCACTCCCAAGCCCCTGTGTACACCGTGGTGCCGTTGATTGTTTCTCTAATCAAGTTAAAAGGTGGGTTTCCTAGGCTGACCACCTCGGCGAATGTCTCGTTGTCGTTGAAGTACTGGTAGGGGCAGTGCTCAACCTCTTCTGGCCCTTGTGTTAGGTTCCTGTTCGGTGGCCAATAGAGCAGGGCGCAGTGGGGTTTTAGGTTCACGCTTAGCCAGAGTAGGGTTACGTTGTTGATTTGTGGGTATGCGAATTGGTCTATCAAGCCTACTGACGGCGTGAAGCCAACGAACCAGGAGACTGGTTGGTACACGTAGTGACAGCCCCTTCCGCAGACCATTGTCTCACTCATTAATTGACCACTCACAAGGTATGGGTAGTCTCCTTGCAGTAGTAGGTATCCCCTCACTGTCATGTTTGCTGGTAGGTCGTGCTCGATTGTTGCGAGCATCTGGTTTATCGAGTTTATCAACTGGGCTTGGTTGCTCAAGCCCAACGTGTATCCGACCAATGCTGTGAAGAACATGATTGCCAACGTCAGCAACAGTATTGCAGTGCCGGCTGCCCTCGTTCTTTCTAATATGATGAGTACAAGGGCTATGCCTAGGATTGCCGGCGCGATTGCCCACGAGAACCAAGCGAGCCACGCTATTGTGTGGTAAATGGCTAGTAGTACTTGGGCTGCGTGGTTGGCGCCCTCAACAATCGCGTCTATTGGGTCCAGTGTCCAGCCCATATTCATCCACGTGTCCACGAGTTGTTGTATTGGGTATGAGCCGCCGAGGGTGCCTATCAACTCGAGAGTGTTTATAACCGCCATCGCGGAGGCATCGAATAGCATAACCTTCGATGAGTACTGGTAAACACCCGCCCACCACCACTCCGCAAACTCCGCATACCTCTGCAGCGATTGGTATGTGGTTATGTCACCGAAGCCTGGTACCAAGTGGGACAAGACCCACGGCAGTGCGAACGCGAAGATTACGGCTGAGCCTGCGAAGATGAGTCTCCTCATGTTGATGCCTCCCTTGACTATGCCCCAAACAATCACTGACAAGGCTTCAATGGCTACGAACAACTGGATTAGCCCTGGGTTGACTTGAATGATCATCAAACCACCCTGAAGCCGAGGGGCATTAGGGCGTCGTTTATGTACCTGCCGGCTATGCACCCGCCGTAGCTCCAGAACGGCTTTCCTTTACCTAGTTCCTTGATTTCCAGTATGCCTACCTGGACTGGTAGTGTGGAGATTGGTACTTGCATGTCCAGTATGTCCTTAGCCCTAATCATGTTGTTCATCATGGGCTTCCTATAGAGCTTGAGGAGGTTGGGAGCCTTCCCAAGCCTCGTGACAACGAGACCAAAGCCGCTGTTGACAAGGTGGTCAACCATCTCAACAGCCTCATTTGGTGGCCAGAGGAAGAGGCGATCCCAACAATACTCCCTATGCACCCTAGCCTTAACTAAGACATCGCCTTGGTTTGGTGTTATTGTGATTTCCCTCTTCAGCGTTATTGGGTGCTCGCTTGCTATCAACGCCCCATCCCTCGTTATCAACGCCACCGTGCCCAATCCCAGTGTTATTATCTCCGAGCCCCTCCTCGCCAGGTCAACCCCGTAAATGCATATAGCCCTCTTCCTAATCAAGCCCGTTTGTATTTGTAGGCAGTTTAGCATCATCAATCATTTAGCGCCTTTTAAAGGGGCCTGGCATTACTAGGTGAGTATGGGTAGTGGTAAGCTTGGTGGAGATAGTGCATTTACTGTGTTGAGGCCTGATGAGCGATATTACTTCTACTGGACGGTAATGTTTGGGCTTGCGGAGTTAGTCGTTGATTGGGATGCACTTGAGGGAATGCTTAGGGGCGGTAGGTGGGTTGCCGTTGTAGGCGACCCAATCTGTGTTGGAAAAATTATCGGTAACGCATCGCGCCTATGTGGTGATTACACACTCATATCCCAAACGCCAAACGTTTCGCTTGGCGTGGTTAGGAAGTGTGAGAGGATGGCTAACGCGTTTGGGGCTCCTAGGGAGTCGTTAAATAGGGTATACTTTGTTTTCACTAAGTTTCTCGAGAAGAAACGGAAGTGTTACTCGGAAATCTACCTTGAAAGCCTCGACAATATTCTGAATAAGATTCTGAAGGATGTTAAAGTAGCATCCTCGATTATTAACAATACCGAGATTATAGAGCCCCACATGATTGATGACGTGCTAAATAGGGTTAGGGAGAAGCTCTCGAGCGGGGAGTGGCTTTTAATCACGGGTCAGCCCCCATGCATACTCAGCTTCTTAATCGCATCGGCAGACCTCTGCGGTGAAGCTCCCATTGCATATCGGAACCCGCCTTCCCTGGTCATAGCTTTAGTGAAGAAGTGCCCAGCTCTCCTTAAAGCATACAATGAGGTGGAGGCTGCAGAGAGGCTCACTGAGGAGGGCTTTAAGCACTTGAGGGCCCTTAGTTACATAAGTGTTTATAGGGATGAGGATGGGTGGAGTCGCTGTGAGGGCGTGACTTATTTCTCGGATGAGGGGGTGGAGGGCTTACTCGAGCGCGTGAAGCGTGTAATAAGTGAAGGGGTAACCTAGCCCCGACATTGACCAAGCCCACAATAGCCCCCTTTTAAACCCGCTACTCATTAATCGATGCCTAACTGGGGTAAGGATGGGGTTAAGGCGGATGTGCCTGGCTTTTGGTCGACGATACTTAGCCGTGGTGGTCAAATCAATAGGGTTGACCAAGTGGGTCGGGTGGCTGGTT
>JGI20127J14776_1000449_pt1 | contig 10706 bp, 10 predicted proteins | sample JossMetagenome_2_FD_14776 | JGI IMG/M metagenome (IMG submission 14776)
GCCACATGATTAAGTGGATTGCTGATTGGGTTAGTTCGGGTAAACCAATATATAATCTACCAACGCATTATGAGGTTAGGACCGGTGAGTATTGATCAGACCCCTTCCCCATCTTGAGGGTAGGAGCTTCCTGGCGTCTTGTTTGTTACCCACCCTTGATGCGGGCTACTGAGGTATTGAGAAAGCTGGGGTTTAAAATACATCACCATGGAGTCCACGCAGTGGAGTGACCCCGCCCTAAAGGGTAAGGCTTGCCGTTCATTTTGTCAAGTTACCTAAATATAAGGTACCTTTATGATGGTCTGTGGAATCTAGTGATTAATACTCTCTAAACTTGTAATTAGTCTATGTAGCGTTATGTTGAGCTGCTTTAATTATCCTTACCTAACCCTTAACCAGTACATCCAACTAAGGTTTTTATACACCCTATTAGTGATTAAGGTTGTATGGCTAACGGCGAGGATTCACTGACCCTTCGCGTTGCTGAGGCAAGGAGTCGTGACGTTGGCAGAGGAATAGTTAGGATACCCATGAGGCTCATGAGGAAGGTTGGAATTGAACCTGGCGATTACGTTGAGATTAATGGCAATAAGCGTGTTGCCTATGCACAAGCATGGCCAGCCTACAGTGATGATGAAGATAAGGACATTATAAGAATGGATGGCTTCATTAGGCAGAACATCGATGTGTCACTTGACGACTTGGTTAAGGTTAGGAAGGCTAACCTAAGGCCAGCCCAGAGGATAACAGTTGCACCGGTTGGGGAGGAGATTAAGATTGACCCAGATTACCTAAAGAAGTCTTACCTTGTTGGGAAGCCCGTGTGGCGTGGCGCGGTCTTTGAGCTACCCTACTACACAGGTGCCTTGAAATTCATGATAACACAGGTTGTGCCAGCTCCAGCGGCATACGTGAGCACGGAGACTGAAGTTACAATGCAGGAAAAACCTGTTCAGGAGACTAACCTGCCTCGTGTTACTTGGGAGGATATTGGTGATTTGGAGGAGGCTAAGCAGAAGATTAGGGAGTTGGTTGAGCTTCCTCTTAAGCATCCTGAGTTGTTTAGGCATCTTGGTATTGAGCCTCCTAAGGGTGTTTTGCTTATTGGTCCTCCTGGTACTGGTAAGACTCTTTTGGCTAAGGCTGTTGCTAATGAGGCTGATGCATACTTCGTATCGATTAATGGCCCTGAGATTGTGAGTAAGTATTACGGTGAGTCTGAGGCTAGGCTTAGGGAGATTTTCGACGAGGCCANGCGCAATGCACCAGCAATAATATTCATCGATGAGATAGACTCAATAGCACCAAAACGCGAGGAAGTNACNGGTGAGGTTGAGAAGAGGATAGTGGCACAACTACTAACACTAATGGACGGACTACAGGAAAGAGGACAAGTAGTAGTCATAGGNGCAACCAACAGACCAGACGCAGTAGACCCAGCACTAAGAAGACCAGGAAGATTCGACAGAGAGATATACATAGGGATGCCTGATAAGAGGGCTAGGCTGGACATATTATCCATACACACTAGGGGTGTGCCATTGTGCACGCCTGATGATACTAAGGGTTGCAGTGGTGATAATTGCCCATGCAAACGCGGCGATGAGGTTGACCTTGATAAGATAGCTGACATGACGCATGGCTACACGGGAGCCGATATAGCTGCTTTGGTTAAGGAGGCGGCGATGACTAGGCTTAGGAAGTTCCTTAACCAGAATGGTAAAGCCATTGACTTGGATAGGCCAATACCCACGGATATGCTTAACCAAATTAAGGTTACCATGCAGGACTTCATGGATGCCATGAAGTATATTCAGCCAACAGTGCTGAGGGAGGTTATTGTTGAGGTTCCTGAGGTTCATTGGGATGACATTGGCGGTTATGCTAATGTTAAGCAGGAGCTCAGGGAAACAGTTGAGTGGCCCATCAAGTATAGGGTATACTTTGAGGAATTGGGTGTTGAACCACCTAAGGGTATTTTGTTGTTTGGTCCTCCTGGTACTGGTAAGACTCTTTTGGCTAAGGCTGTTGCTAATGAGAGTGGTGCTAACTTCATAGCTGTTAGAGGACCGGAAATACTAAGCAAGTGGTTCGGCGAATCAGAAAAGGCAATAAGGGAAATATTCAAAAAAGCAAGAATGGCAGCACCATGCGTAGTATTCTTCGACGAAATAGACGCAATAGCACCAGCAAGAGGGTACACCCTAGACACCTCGGCCATGGATAGGATTGTTGCTCAACTACTAGCGGAGATGGATGGCATAGCAGCTTTGGAGAACGTCGTTGTCATTGGAGCCACGAATAGGCCAGACATGCTTGACCCAGCGCTGTTAAGGCCTGGGAGGTTCGACAGAATAATATACGTACCACCACCCGACAAGGTCAGTAGGTTTGAGATACTGAAGGTACACACGAGGAATGTCCCACTGGCCAAGGACGTGGACCTGTGGAGGCTTGCTGAGATGCTTGAGTATTACACTGGGGCTGACATTGAGCTCCTGGTTAGGGAGGCTGCATTAACGGCGCTTAGGGAGGATCCAAACGCAACTGAGGTTACCATGGAGGACTTCTCCAAGGCGATGAGTAAGATTAGGGCAACCTTAACCCCGGAGATGATTAAGTTTTACGAGTCCTGGTGGGATAGGTTTAAGACAAGTCAAGTTAGGGCTAGGGAGCAGAGGAAGGCTGAAATATTCATATGAGTACTCAGCATCCTACCCACTAATCCAGTAATCCGTTTAACATCAACAGCTACATTAGCGGTGGTCTTAACAATTCTCATTTGCAAAACATTAATAAGGGGCTTACTGATGCAGCCTACGGATGAGTAAGCCATCATTCCCACTGCACTATGTCATATACCAGTACTTGAAGATGAAGAAGGAGTCGTCGATCAAGGACCTAATGCAAGCCTTGAAGGCGTTCGGCTATGAGAACGTGGATGAGGGTGAAGTCTTGAGGGTGCTCATGAGGCTTGAACTTAATGGGCTGGTGGCCGTTAGCACCGATAGGAAGTACAAGTACTACATTAAGCTTAGGCAATAGGTACCTAGGATGCGGAGCCGCTTGACCTTAGGCCAGCCTTTATCGATTCTATATCAGCCTTAGTCACCCTGACGTACCTTGAGTACAGGTGTATGGGCACGGCGGCGAACCTATCCTCCCTCCACGTTGGCCAAACCTTACCTTGAATGGGTATCTTAGTGCCGCAGAACCTGCACCTATTATCCTCAGTTAGGTTAACCTCAAGTATCTGGAACCCGTACCTCCTAATCACAACCCTGCCACAATTAGGGCAGTAGGTGTTCTCAAGCCTGTGGCCTGGTACATTGCCCAGATAAACATACCTGAACCCCATCCTCTTGGCTAATTCTGCATGCCTCTCAAGGGTCTTCACGGGCGTTGGTGGTAGGTTATTCAACTTGTAGTCCGGGTGGAACCTGAGGAAGTGTATGGATACGTCAGGGCCCAAGTGATCCATAATCCTCTTAAGCATCTTTTCAGCATCCTCAAGGCTATCACCCACCTCAGGTACAACCAGGTCGGTTATCTCAACGTGAATGCCCTTATCCCTCATCTCCTTGATTGTTTGGAATATTGGCTCAGGGTCTGGGACGAGTGAGTACTTCCTTAGGAAGTCCCTGTTCGCATTACCCTTAATGTCCACGGTGGCTGCGTCGAGGAACTTGGACAGGTAATCCACAGCCTCATCAGTCAGGTAGCCGTTGGTCACGAAGGTGTTGAATAAACCCCTCCTCCTGGCCAGTAAACCAACGTCGTGGGCGAACTCGGCGAACACTGACGGTTCATTGTAAGTGTATGTTAAGCCCTGGGCGCCGTAGCTCTCGGCCAATTCAACAATGAGCTCAGGGGTTACCTCAAAGCCCTCCCACATGCGTCTCTGGCTTATGTCGAAGTTCTGGCAGAATTGGCAGGCCCAGGAGCAGCCGTAGGTAGACATGGAGAGTACGCTTGAACCTGGGTTAAAGTGGAAGAGTGGCTTCTTCTCAATTGGGTCAATGGCGATTGCCGATAATTTACCGTAAACCACTAGAAAAAGCCTACCACCAAAGTTAGCCCTAACGCCGCAGAAACCCACCTGCCCATCACTTAACCTACACCTCCTGGCACAGGCTGTGCACATCACCACGCCTCCACCTAAGTTACGCTGTAGCTCAGCCTCCTTCACGCCTCATTAACTGGTGGGGGGATTAATAAATCGTTCTAACGCGGTAGTTATTTAAAACGACCCAGTGGTATTTAGCCAGTATGAGGGTGAAGTTAACCCAGGTATTAATCCTAGCCGTGGTGGTTTTAGTCGCCATAATTTTAGCCCTGTATGTTAAGGGAACCAGGACTGGTTCATCAACAGGCATTTACGAGCCTAACATGGGGTTGGGTGGATTTAGGATAATGGTGCCCGTATTCAGTAATGGGTCTAACATACCTAGCTCATACGCCTGTAATGGAGTTAACTTCACGGCCTCATTCCCAGTGACCATAAGTAACATACCCACCGGCACGAAGGTGCTAATAGTGGTTATGATTGATGTTGACGCTAACATGTTCATACACTGGGTGCTCATCGACGCACCGCCTGTCAACTACATACCACCCAACTTACCCCACCTCTCGAACACCAGCTTCGGCTACCAGCTCATTAACGACTTCGGTAACGTTGGTTTTAATGGGCCCTGCCCACCTAGCAGGCACATGTACATCATAGTCGTTTACGCCTTGGATTCAAGGCTAGGTGTAACTGGCGGTAAGTACACTTACGCCCAATTGGTTAATTTAATTAAGGGCCATGTGCTGGCCACGTCAACGTGGATCGGCTACTACGGCTAGGTTAACCTTACCTTAAAGTTAAGCTTCGTATCCGCCTGTATTCAATGATTCTTAAAACCAGGTAATCAATAATGAGTATGCTTATGATGGCGAGCATCATCGAGTCTATTAATGCTATTCCAACTATCTGGCTGCTGGTTAGCGGTATTAGGTAAACCACGTAATCCACCATGGGTCTCCACGCATCAGCCAGGTAATAGACTACAAATAACGCCACTGATGCGGGTAGGTTAAGCGCCATAACCAGTTTACCAAGCCTACTTAACCTGGCTAGGAGTAGTGATGCGTATATCAACTCCTCAAGCATAGCCAGAATCATTGGTAATGTACCCTGCGCCGCCAGGAGGGTTAGGGGTAGTAGTGAGGCTAGGCCTAGGGTTACGTATTGGCAATGCCTAGGTTTGGTTAGGAGTAGTAGTGGTAGTAGTACTGCGAGGGGTAGTAGGGGTATGGATGCGGTGGATGCAACTAGGGCTATGCCCACAATCACCATTAGCGTTAGGGTTAGCCTACACGTATCCATGGTTAAACCACCAGCACCTCAATACCCCTCCTCCTCAATTGAACAGCGTACTCAGCGGCCTCACTGGGTATTATGGCCAAGTGGCCCATGGCGTTGGCTATGAAGTAATCCCACCCACCCTCAACGGGCCTTGGCCTTGGGTAAACCACCCAAGCGGCCTCCTCAATGGGTGCGTTGATTAGCCTACTCAGCCTCTCAACCTCAGCCTCATCCCTAGCCCATGAATAAGCATCCACTAGTAAACCCTCAACTAGGGGTACTTCACCCAGGGTTACGTTAATGCCCTCGGATATGCCAGGCCCAATCAGCATGACCCTGATTAACCCATACCTCCTAGCCAAGCCCTCAAGGGCCATGAGGACCCTGTCAATAGGTCTCACATCCCCCTCGGTTAGTAGGTCCGGTAGGGCTGGTATAGACACTACTAGCCTAGCCGCCTCCTCACTGTAATCCTTAGCCACAAGTTCATTAATCCTAGCTGAGGAGGGCCAGTGTATCCTTGAGGCTGGCTTAGTGTAGTCGTACTCAACAAGGCCCCTATACTCCTCAACACCACTCTCAAGCAGCGTCGACGCAGAGGCCCCCAGCCCCTCTAGTGAACCCACCAGAGTGGGCACGGCTAGTTTAAGCCCCCTGAAGGTTGAGATTGATAGGCCCGTGAGTGGGTCATAGGCTGTGAGTAGGAGGCCAAGTAACCTAGCCACCCCACCCCACTTAAGGGTCATTTCATCCACCCTTAACCTCGAAGTGCCTTGAGACTACTGGCCTAACCCTAACCCCCTCGGGTGCGTTGACCTTAATCGAATCACCCCTGCTCATTAACTGGGCCCTGAGGTCCACGTTAACCCTCCTCAACTCAACGGTGCGTGAAACGTACCATGAGAGGACGTAGGCGGTGTAGATTAATAGGGCCAGTGAGGCAACGGCCGCCACCTGGGGTGAGTTGTTGAGGAAGCCCACGTAGGCCACGACCACCATGACTATGGGCTGGGCTACAGCCCTAACCTGGTCAATAACCTCACGCCTAGTTAAGCTCCTTAAAACATCCCTCAACTTACCGCTTACCCTTACCACCGCTTACCCTCACCTCCTTATCAGGCTGGCCTCAGGTGTTTCAACACCCTTAATCACATCCTCAATAACCTTCTCAGGGCTAACCGACGTTGAGAATACTCTATGGGCCAACACATAGGGGGCCACCTTGATCACATCCTCAGGGGTTACGTAACCCCTCCCATGCAGCATTGCCCAGGCCCTTGCCAACCGGCTTAGCATCTGTATGGCCCTTGTGCTTGCGCCAAGCCTAACCCCCTTATACTCCCTGGTGGCCCTAACTACGTTAACTATGTAATTGGCCACGGGTCTCGTTAACTTAACACCGTCAACTTGATCGATGAGCTTAACGACCTCCTCCACGGACACCACCTGCCTAACCAACTCAACCCTACCCAGGTTGGTGTTCATGCTGACTTGAACCTCCTCATCAAAGCTTGGGTAGGTTAAGTATATCCTAGTCATGAACCTGTCAAGCTGAGCCTCTGGGAGTGGGTAGGTGCCGCTTAGCTCCCTTGGGTCCTGGGTTGCAATAACCATGAATGGCCTGGGTAGTTTAAAGGACTTCCCACCAATGGTCACCTGCCCCTCTTGCATGGCCTCAAGTAAACCAGCCTGGGTCTTGGGTGGGGCTCTATTAATCTCATCGGCGAGCACAATGTTGGCGAATATGGGGCCCAGCTTAACCTCGAAGTCGCTTACCTTAGGGTTGTAAACCACAGTACCAACCACGTCACTTGGGAGTAGGTCTGGGGTGAATTGAATCCTGGAGAAGCTTAGGCTAAGCGTCCTGGCGAAGGCCTTAGCCAGCGTCGTCTTACCAACCCCAGGCACACCCTCAAGTAGGACGTGCCCACCGGCCAGTAGCGTTGCGAACATTACCGTAGCCTCCTCCTCATAACCAATAACAACCTTTGATAATTCAGTAAGCATCCTACTGAGCACCGTGTCAGCCCCTGTTAGGTTACTCACCGTAAACACCCCTACTCGTTAGGTAGAGGTAGAGGTAATAAATTAGTAACGCCGGTAGCACCAGGAGGACGCTGACACCCACGTAGTTCACACCATACCTGGTAAGTAGCTCACCCAGCCCACCGCCACTTGGCGACGTCGGCAAACCCCTATAGGGCTTAAAGTCAACCCAACCACCGTAGTAGAACTCGACCCATGGCAAGTAACCGTACTCAAGGTACTCCCCATCGTACTTAATCGGCACCGTACCCAATATGACCCTAGCCGGGTAACCCAAAGCCCTGTAGAGGTACATGGCGGCTGCGCTTGCCACCGATGGGCCCCAGGTGGAGTTGAAGAATGAACTAACCTTAGCCTGGATGGTCCTGTTTTGAAGAATCCTTAGGATAATTAACGAGGCCTCCAGGGGGTTTGACGAGTTGACGCTTATCGGCATAGCCACGGTATACCTGTATAGGAGTGCATAGGGGTCATTAATGGCTCTTGATTCAGCGCCACTGATGCTGCACACATCAACGCTATACCCCACTTCACTTACCGGGTTACTTACCAGCAGGACCTTACCTGGTTCAATGAGGAGTAGGGTTGAGGATGGGTTGGTGTACTTAACCTCAACGTAACGTGCAACCAGGAACCGACCTCCTTCATTAACGGGTATTGGTATTGGTATCATGGATTCAGGGTGTATGAAGTAGACCGTGACGTTGATTAACCTGCAGTCTGTGGTGTTACCAGTGTACATGCTTAACGTGTAGGGTGAGTTAACGAAGTTAACTATAGGCTTCAGCGTGTAATTGAGACTATAACCCCTCGTCACATTATCAAAGACGTAGAACCTGAGGTAAACCGGGATGCTGGACTCAACCCTAGCCACCAATTCAGGCGACTTAACAATAAGCAGCACGCTGGTTGGTAAGGCATTCCCAGCCCCAGCCCCCGAACCATACGTGTATGTGTTGAAGACGCCATTGAGGATGGCTCTGAAGGTTATGGGCGTTAATGCACTTAGCATTAGGTTCAGGGACGTGTAGTTAACCATAAGCATGGATGAGTTAACCACTGTTCCATTGAACCTAACCACTGCCAGGCAACCCACCAAGGGTATGAGTGGGAGGTTGATTAGGGGACTTGTTGAGTTAGGGGGGTACTTGGCTGGGACCGGCACCGTGATGCATGGTATGGAAACCTCACTAACGTTTAACATGCTGGACACTCCAACTATCAATCCACCACTGGTGCTGTTTATGAGGTAGGCGCCACCATTCACTATGTACATCTTGCCGAAGGAACCCTCGCAATAAGCCCCACCAAGCCTCATGAACTCCTTCGCATAATTACCGAACAGGGTCACGTTTGATAATAGGCCAATGGCGTGGGTTATGTTGAAGCCTGGGCTAGTAACAGTCATGTTGATCACGGTACCGTTAATGTTAGGTACGATCACGCAGGAGGCGTTACCAAGGACGGATAATAATGCGTATGCCATTAGCTTTAGGGAAAGTAATATTAACACCGTCTTAGTTCACCTAACACGTGAAGGTTAAGGAAGGCTATAAATACTTTATTGCAGCGGTGATGCTGGTCAGCGCAGCACTGGTGTCGATGCCTCAAAGTGAGGTTTTAATAACGCCGCTTAACGCCTCAACGGTTAGGTACATTCCATTAACGGTTAGTTACAATAACTCAATGGGCGTCCTCATATTAACTAGTCCAACAATGTCCAGTATAGTTAATGAGTTTAATACTAAGCCGCCAATGCGTAACCTAACTCAAGCCATCGAGTTCAGTGGGTTCCTCGTACTTAACAACAGGCCCTACCTAGCATACGGCGTAATGGAGGTTCAATACACCCCTAAGGGGGGTGGTTTAATCAAGCTTGTGATTTACATAAGCTCAACGGTGCCGCTTAAAACAACTCCGCAGCTGGGTAATGGTGGATTAAACTCAAGTCAACTGGTTAACTCAAGTAACTTGAATATAAATGGCACCAGTGAGGGTGAGTTCATAAGCCCAGTGGGGCCCATTAACCCCTATGTTGACTACGGTAACAACACAATGATAGGCCGCTTCATACCACCCGGCCTTGAGAGGAACATGAGGGGTATTGAGGCGTACACCAACACTACGTCAACCACGGCGTTAATTAAGCCTGTGAATGCATTGTACCCATCAAGCTCACTTGTTCTACTGGCGCTGGGCCTAGTGTCAGTACTGTTAACGGTACTGGTTGTGGCTCAGCTTAGGGTTAATGAGGATTGCGCTGTTAGGGGTATGAGGAGGATAACCGGTAGGTTAAATAAGGTTTTAAGGATCTATAGGCCCGACTTAACCAGCAGCGACGTGGCCAAGTACCTATCCTACTTCACGAGTGACCGCACATTAATATCAAGCGTCATATCCATGTATGAGAAGCATATTTACGGTGATGAACCCATAAACTGCAGGGAGTACAATAGATTAGTTAGGGAGTTGGCACGCATGATTAAGAGGTTTTAAGCTAACATATAAGTTATTAATATGTTTATAGTTTTAGTGCATCACTTCTTAATGACTCTGGGTATTAACCCAGCCCTAATGGAATGGTCGACAAGTATTATGGCTGTCATTGCCTCGGCGGCTAGTATGGCCTTGGGTGCTGTGGATACGTCGTAGCGGCCCTTGAAGACTATGGTCACCTCCTCCATCCTCTCAAGGTCAACCGTCCTCTGGGGCTTCCTAACGCTTGGGGTTGGTTTGAAGGCAACCCTGAGCCTTATGGGTTCCCCAATGCTCATCCCGCCCAGCATCCCACCAACCCTATTTGTCTCTAGCCTGGGCCTACCATCCCTAAGCCTTATCTGATCATTAGCCTCACTGCCCCTCATCCTGGCTAGTCTAAACCCATCCCCAAACTCCACACCCACGGCGCTCGGTATCGACATGATGGCCTTGGCTAAGTCAGCCTTAAGCTTATCAAAGACCGGCTCACCTAGGCCAGGCGGCACCTCGGTGGTTAATACCTCACCAATGCCGCCAACACTGTCCCCCTCCGTGGCCGTTTTAATGAGTAGGTCAACAGCCCTCTTAACAGCCTCATCATCAACCATAGGTAGCGGCTTCTCCCAAGCCTTAACCACCTCGTCGAAGGTGTACGAGTCCCTACCTATGGCTACGCCGCCTAGTTCAACCAAGTGGCTTGAGACCTCAACCCCCAGCACCTGCCTTAGTACCATCTTAGCCACAGCCCCAGCGGCAATCCTGGCAACGGTCTCCCTACCACTGGCCCTACCGCCACCCCTGAAGTCATACAGCCTACCGAACTTGAGGTACC
>JGI20127J14776_1000460_pt1 | contig 10604 bp, 10 predicted proteins | sample JossMetagenome_2_FD_14776 | JGI IMG/M metagenome (IMG submission 14776)
TTGGAGTTTTCTCGATTTATACTATTGAAAACTTTGACGTAATTCTTCCAGTAGTGTCTAGGAGCCTTCTTCCTGTGCTAGAAATCTTCCTCTTTACGGCAATTATTTACTATGCTTATTCACAGCTAAAGGTAGGGTTTTATCTTGAGGCAAGCGAGCTGACGCTAGGGGGCGCTGGCTTTTTGCTCGCCTCTTTTACATTGATTAACCTCGACTACTTGGACGCCATTATTAGAGACCCTCTCTCCGATAGAATATCGTTTCTTTTGAACGTAATTGGAACCCTTGGGAAAATTTTCCTATTGACAAGTTTCAGCCTATTAGCGATAAAGACACGTTTCCTAGGGGTGGTTCCCATTGGTATCCCCCTCGAAACAGGCATAGATGCTTTACTCTTTTTTACCATGCTTCCAATCGCAAAGAGGGATAAAGAAGCACGGTTCCTACTATTATTTGTTCTCTACTTGCTTTTAAAAGATGCATCTATGCTCCTCCCTGACTATATTTACGTTCTACTTGCTGTTTTTGCTATTGAGAGTGGCCTCGGCGTATTTTTGGCTGGAAGAAGACTATCCACAAAATATACTGTTCTAAAACTATACCAAGAGGTCTAGCATTTGTCTCAATACGTAACTGTTTTTGTTGAGCCTGTAGGATATCGGGTTCTCATCGACAATTTCCAGGATACCGAGCGAGACAAAACGCTGTAAGATTGGACGCGCGTGGCTAACCAGTGCTTCTTTTTCGACTCGGTAGCGCGTAAATGTTTCTTCGGGGTTTTTAAGGAAAAGTGCAAGGATTCTAAGTGTAGACCTGGCCTCTGGGAATAGTTCGCCTAGATATTCAAGGAAGTTTCCAAGCTTTATCAGTTCAGCCAAAGAGCTCGGCCCTCCTGTTCTCGAGGACGTTTAGAAGCTGTTTTCTAATTTCCTCGGGGCTTGCTACGTTTATTTCTCTAATTTTTCTGGCAAGCTCTACGTCGCCTACAACATTTTCAATCCAGTTTGCGAAATCCTGCAGGGACTGGTGGTGAACTATGGTTTCTGGGGGCACTTCGCGTAGTGCCTCAATGAATGAAAACATGTTCCATGCCTGTTTTCCTAGGGGTTTTCCCGGACCTGCATAGAAGTAGAACTTGTTTTCGTCTGGGAGGCTTCGCATCCACGCGTATCTCATAAGTGCTTTTTTATCGTTTTCCAATGCGAGGAGCGTCCTTGTCTCGAGGTCTCCTATAGCCTCTGAGAAGAGCATGTGGGCTTCATATGGGTTTTTATATGGACTAAAATAGGAGTGAACGTCGCCTGGCCCCCCGCCTTTAGTTGACATGTAGTAGAAGTGGTCGCTTATAGATAGTAGTCTCCAAAGCCTTTCATAGCCAGGGTTGCGTAGAGCCTTTATCTGTAGCCAGAGATCTCTCAGCCTGTTAAAAGCGTCCTGTTGCATAAAATTGCCGATCCATGCAGATAGGTCTCTCTCGAGGTCTGCCCATGAAATCGTCATGTGTTCTGGAACGTCTATCTCGTCTCTCGGCTGTAGATGCTCCGCTACCTCTGTAGGCGTTGAAATAGTTAGGTTTTCCCATTTTAGTATTTCGCCTGGAAGCCACCTTAGGAACTCAAATATACCTGTCTCGGCGGGGAAGTGTTCTCCAAAGGTTTCATAGTCGATAGCTATTAGTATGACGTCGCCAGGTGTCGCCGCCAGCCATGCCGAGTATTTTTCAGCGGTAAGTGGATACTCATTCCACCATGTAGAGCCAAAGCGGAAGCCTATGTCGTCTGACAGCCTGTAGTTCCTCATTAGGACACGTATATTGCAGTTCTTTGCCTTGTATAGGTAATTGGGGCTCCTCCAGCCAAGTATTCTTTCGACGCCTTCCGTTAATACGACTTTGTATCCAAGCCTGTCAAAGAGGCAACCAACATAGTTGTTGTAAATGAACTCTGTGTTTTCTATAGCTCTGGGCTCGTAATTTAGCTCTTTCTTGATAAGCCTCCTGTGCTCGTTGACCTGATATATAAACTCTTCTTCTGCCACTAGAAAAGCCAAGCTATGATAATATGTTTGGTCTAAGAACTCAACCATCCCTGTCGAGGCAAGCTGTCTAAAGCTTTCAACAAGCTCTGGGGACCATCTAGAAGCCTGCTCCAAGAGGACGCCAGACACGCTATAGGCTACTTTGAAATTTTTCCCATAGTCCTTGAAGTACTCGATCTGCTGCTTTATTGTATAGTTTGCAGGCAAATAGCATCTCTTCGCAACCCTCTCAAAAACATACCTGTTTAGATCCTCATCAAAGTATATTTTTTCTAGGTCTTCTGGGGTCAATCTTCCCTTTCTTATGAGGTTGCTTAGGAGAAGGGATTTAATGTTCCTGCGGAGCCTATACGGCTGGTGAACTTCAAACATAAATACGATATGCTTCAATCTTTCACCAAGTTTTATAATCGAAAATAAAAATTTATAGATGTTGCGTGGAAGCCCTACTTTTGGGACTTATTGTACCTATCGATCGCTTTTTGTATGGCCTCGAGGGCAGCTTCGCGTCCTTTCCAGTTCCTGACTTTGACCCATTTCCCCTTCTCTAGCTCCTTGTAGTGTTCAAAGAAGTGTTTAATACGCTCTTTCACTGCATCGTCTACATCGTTGATGTCCTTTATTTTTGCAAACCTGTTGTCTATTTTTTCGTGTGGCACAGCTATGATTTTGCTGTCGGGTCCATTTTCGTCTTCCATCTCGAGGAGGCCTATTGGTCTAGCGCGGACGACGCTTCCGGGAGCCACTGAGTCGTAGCTGAGTAAAACCACGTCTACTGGGTCGCCGTCCTCTTCTAGCGTCTTGGGGACAAAGCCATAGTTAAAGGGGAAGACCATGCTCGTGAAAAGAACCCTGTCGACGAATATCATCCCGCTTTCCTTGTCGAGCTCGTACTTTATGTTGCTCCCAAGGGGGATCTCAACGACAACATAAATGTCTTCTGGAGGGTTTTTCCCTGGGGGAATGTTCAGAGGCATTTTCTCACCAATGGATACAATCTCTGGAAGACTTTAAAAAATGTTGTGTTAGATCATGGCAGGCGTAAATTAGTCAATTAGCCTTGTTATCCGTCCTATTGCTCTCGTCCTAGAATCTCTCAGTATTATCCTTGTGTCGGTTTCCAGGTACCAGGGATGGTAGAGAAACCTTAGCCTAACAATCCCCGAATCCCCTGTCCTCATGGGTTCAAGGCTCATATAAGTAAACATTACCGGGCTCCTTATCGAGTGGGCATGTAAAACTGTCTGGTATCCTCTTCTAATAGTCGTAGGGTGTTTTAGCACGACGATGTGTGCCTCGAACTCCCATACAGGCTTTAACTCTTGATGAGTTACTACAAGCCCTTTCTCCAGCTCCTCATAGCTTATTCCAGAAATTGCTAGAGTAGCTTCTTCGCCAGCCCTAGCTTTGGACGCTACAGTCCTGTTTATGTGAATGGATTTTACACGTATCTTTTTCCATGAAGAGTCCTGAAGGGGTCCGATGTACACCTCGTCGTCTTCTTTGATTACTCCCCTTTCAATTGTTACAGCCACTACGGGTCCAACGCCTTTCACATCGTATACATCGCTAACATATGCTAGAAGTGGCTTGTCGATGTTCTCGTTCCACCTGAGCCTGGGTGGTAGAAGGTTTAAAAACTCTGTTAAGATGCTTAGTCCTTCGCCTGTTGTGTTTGATATCAGAAATATTGGGACGACGCGTCCACTCGGCATTAATTCGACTAGCCTGTACACATCCCCTAAAGTCTTTACGACGACAGGCTTTCTGTCTACCCTCCTGAGAGTTTCAACCGTATCAATGAGGGTGGCTTCTAGAACCTTTTTATCCACCAAATCTATTTTTGTCAACACGATGAAGACTGGGATACGTAGGGCAAGTCCTACGCCTAGATGTTCCCTCCCCATCACCTGTAAACCAGAATTAGCGGCGACAACAAGCATTATGTAGTCTGGTAGACGCGCCATTACTCCCCTAAGCGCAGTTCTCAGATACCTTTCGTGCCCTCCAACATCTACAAAGTAGACAACCTTCTTAGAAGACAAATATATCTGTGCTTCATCTAGTGGGTTTGGAAGGTTCCAGTTTATTGGCCGGCCGTCCATGTCGAATCCAAGCAGTCTTACAACAACGGAGGAAGTTCTACCCGTGACTATTTCATGTTCGAACCTTGCAATTTTTCTCATGCTTCTTCCTCTTCCATCATCAAGTTCACCCGTGCAGAGGGTACCTATCGTTGTGCTTTTCCCCGCGTCTACGTTTCCCATAACAGCTATCGTTGTCTGAACGGGTGGAGACTCTTCCCTGCCTACCCGTACGAGAACTCTAACTAGACTCCTGTCTCCGACTGGGGCTTTCTCGAGGACTCTTATTTTTGCCCCTATTTTTCCTGCAACCTCGTCTAATATTTGGAGGGTTTCTTCTTCCTCTTGTGACGTCAAACCAATTGGTGTCCCATCGTCGTCAATCCCAAGAAGATATATTGCCTCGCCCCCGCCCTCAAACAGCCTGTAACGCATCTGTGAAGCTAGATTCTCTATTCTTTCTGGGTTGTTGCACGAGAGCCTAGACTTGTACTCGATAGCTCCTGTCTCGTTTTCTTTTGGAAGTTTAGAGGACATTGCTTGCCACTATCTCGAAAATAGAAACTACAATGAATCTAATTAGGCTTTTGTCTTATACGCTTAAAAATATAAATAGTCTCCCAGCGATAGTATAGTCTAGATGCAAATTGCTTTACCCAAGAATTCTAATAGGGACATCTGGCTGGGACTACGATGACTGGCTAGATATATTCTATGAGACAGATAGAGGAATGTTCACTTATTATACAAGGTACTTCAGCACAGTAGAAATAAACTCTTCTTTCTATATTCTCCTAAGCGAGAAGTTCTATAAGGGGCTGTCCGAGTCCTCGCCAAGCGAGTTCTTGTTTTCTCTAAAAATGTATAGAGGAGTAACGCATAAACACATGCTTAACCCCAAGCTTATAGGCGACGAGTTCGACGCTTTCTTCAAATCTATTGCGCCGCTTAAAGAGGCAAAAAAGCTCGGAGCCATACTTATACAGATGCCTCCAGTACCAAGGGAAAAAGTGCCCTGGTTCGATTCTTTCCTGGATTTATTACCGAAGGGCTACAGATATGCTGTAGAGTTCAGGGACCCCTCTTGGCTTGAAAAAGACATTTACAAGACACTAGAAGAACGGGGAATCGCCTATACAGTCGTAGATGAACCATTATTGCCTCCACTGATTCTGAAAACTTCAAACTTTCTCTACATTAGGTGGCATGGCAGGGGAGAAAGCCCCTGGTATTATTATCACTATTCAATCGAAGAGCTCAGCGAGTGGGCGAAGAGACTCCAAGACTTTCTCAGCAGAGAAAACGTAGACCTTATTCTAGGATACTTCAATAACCACTTCAGAGGATTTGCTCCCCACAACGCCTTGCAAATGATGACATTACTAGGGATTACGAATAGGAGGCAAAGAGAAAAGCTTCAAGAAATGGATAAATACTTTAAGTCTCTGCCTCAGAAGGCTTTAAAAAGCCTTAGAGAAATTGTTGCAAAGGGAGACCTTGAGGGTGCTCTCGTGTTTCTCGCCGGTGAGAAGAGGTTTGAACGTTCCAAAGAAATAAGTGATGAGAATGTGAGTTTCAAGATCGAGGGCGAAAGTATTGTCGCAACAGTAAAGAACTACAGGGTTGAAATAGACGTTAAGAACAGGAGAATTTTTCATGACTGTGAGGATTGGAAAAAGTCCGCCGAGTCGAAACGCTTCTGCAAGCACCTCGTCAAGCTCTTTCTAAAAATGCCACGCGATATTTCCCTCAAAATCCTTGAGGACATCTCCGGCAATATTGATGACTGGAGCTTCGAATATTAGCCTTTTATTTGCAAGAGTGCTTCCTTCAGGGATGGGCTTGCTAGCACAAGCCTACATCCGTCACTAGAGGAAACTAAAATGTATTCTTCTTTCTTATAGGCAAAGACCGTGAGGGCTGCCGTAACTGCATCCAAGAGGTCTCCATCTCTTGATTCTGGTAACCTTAAGCCCAAACGCCTCAAACCCAGGTAGAGTTTCTCTCGGCTTTTATTTTTCCTTGGAAGACCAAGCATGTCCTGTGTGCCCCCGGGATATATCTCTATGACTTCGTACCCTCTTTTTTCTAGTTCGCTTCTAAGCTGTATAGCCCTAAGCGTTAGTGACCTCATACCTTCAAACAGGGGTGAAAAAGCCCTTATACCAAGCCTCCGCAAGGCCTTTTCACAGAGCCTATAGTATCCTTTCTGTGGAAACGAGAGAGGAGCATCTATACCTACAGCTTCTGGGGAATATTCTTCAACTTTTTCCACCAATTCGTCGTCATGCTTGAAAAAGCCAGTTACACACGTAAGGTCTTCGTAGAGAACGGCATATGCAGACTTCTTTTTAGGTGACGCGGACAAGTCTACTCCAAAAAAGGTCTTCATAAATGGAGAATTGGTCAGCATGTAAAAATAAGTTTAGCTGGCGCTATTTTGGAAGAGTTACTCCCCTTTGTCCCTGGTATCTGCCCTTGTATGGAACCGGCTCCCCAACAAGCTTATAGAAGGCTACATGGGCGAATCTTTGTCCTTTTCTCAGGATTATTGGGAAAGCTCCTCCATGTATCTCAATTGTCACCTGGCCTTCGAAGCCTGCGTCTATTAATGTTGGAGGGACAGAGACTCCGAGACGGGCGAAGGTGCTCCTGACACCTATTAGTGCACCTACGTCTTCGGGCATCTTGATGTACTCAAGCGTAGTGACGAGAACCTTCATATAGGGCTGTAACACGAAGTTGTCTGCCTTAAAGATTTTATAGTATTGGGAGAGATCTATTTCCCTGAGTTTTTCTGGGTCTATCGGCTCTGGATTATTAAGCAGAATAGCTATTTCATCTCCTATACGAAGATCGACGCCGTTTTCGCGGACAATTTCCTCGCTGTAGGGTTCAATCTTGAGCTTGCCCTCTTTTATCAGCTTCTTTATCTCAGCTCCTGAAAGCATGGCTCTTCACATCGTGGTTAAAAACAGACCTTGAATTTCAAGGTTTTCGTTAAAAACAGAAGGTTGGCGAAACAGTGCTCACTTTTAATGTTTGTTTTTGTTGTAGCAACATAGAGCTGACACAGGACAAACACTGCACTTGGGATTTCTTGGCAGGCAAAGGATTCTCCCGAGCTTTATCAAGTAGAGGTGCGCCTCTAGACGTTTTTCTGGTGAGAAAACTTTGTGTAGGTGTGCTTGCATTTTTTCGTAGCTACCTGGCGGCGCTAGACCTATTCTAATTGATGTTCTCTTTACGTGGGTGTCTATTGGTAAAACGGGGTAGCCATAGTTTGCAAGGAGAACGTCTATTGTTTTTGAGCCTATTCCGCGAATTTTTCCCAGTTCCTCCCTTACTTTTTCTGGTCCCTGTTTAAGGAGCAATTCTATCTGGCAACCATAGTTTTCCATGAGAAACAATGCTAATGATTTTATGGCTTGGGATTTCTGCGCATAGAGCCCTGCAGGTTTAATGGCTTCTGCTATTTTCTGCACGTCTGTCTGTGAAAGCTTGGCGCACTCTACGCCGATACGGCGTTCAAGCTCGCCGAAGGCTCTGTAAGTGTTTTTCTCGTTGGTGTTTTGGGAAATTATTGTAGCTACTAGTGTCCTGAAGTAGTCCTTTGTCTGGGCCAGCTCGTAAGCGATAAAGTCTCCCTGCTCAATCCTTAGTTCTTGTTTAAGCCTTTCCAACAGTCTATCTCCAACTTCGGGCTCATCATGTAGACATTGACCGTGTTGGCGCCAAGTTTTCATATCCCCCGTTTCATTCTAGGCTGTGGACAATAAACGTATCGTGCTGGTTAACGACGACGGCCCCGAAAGTCCAGGCTTATTGGCCCTAGCTGGAGTTCTAAGAAATGCTGGACACGATGTATTCATTGCTACTACTTCGACCCAGAAGAGTGGTTCTTCAAAATCAGTTTCTTTTGAGGTACGTTATTCTTTGGGGGAGCTCAACGGCCATAAAGCGTTGATTGTTGATGGGACGCCAGCCAGTGCTGTTACAATAGCGCTAACAGTCCTAAGGGTACCGGCCGACATCATTATTAGCGGTATAAATCTTGGACCCAACCTGGGTCTATGGGATATACTATCTTCGGGAACAGTTGGAGCAGTATTTGAGGGGGCCTTATTTGGAAAGCCCGGTGTAGCTGTCTCGCTTGTAGCCGAGAATAGCTCAAAATACGAAAAACTCGGCTTTTCTGACTATGAGAATGCCGCCGGCGTCTTGTTAAGGATCCTGGATTTTCTCGAGTGGAGTTTTCCATGTGATGCTCTGAACATAAATATACCCTTGGAGAGAAGTGGAGAAGTAAAGGTAACTATACCCGAGAGAACTCCCCCCAGAAACCTTTACATGTGCAAAGATAACACATGTAGAATGGGTCATTGGAGTCTGGACAATAGCTATCCCTGTGTAGACAGTATTAGCGATATATGTGCAGTTAAAAATGGAGCAATATCTATCACGCCGCTCTTTATAGATTCATTCGGAAAAAGAGGCATGGATATAGTTGAGAAGCTTCAAAACATATTTTTAAATAAGAGATTCTAAATGGTGAAGCTGTATGACAGAAAAAGTAGACGTAGCCATAATTGGTGGAGGCCCCGCCGGGATGACAGCTGCTTCAAGGATAAAGAGAATTAACCCAAAGCTGAGGGTAGTTGTTTTCGAGAGAAGCAACTATGTGAGTTATGCCCCATGCGGGTTACCCTATTACCTAGGAGGAATCGTCAAGGAATTGGACCAGCTAGTTCATTACCCGTTGCGGGTTTTCACCGAGGAAAGAGGAATAGAAGTACACGTTAAAACTACTGTTACTGAGCTTGGCCCCGGATACTTGAAGGCGAGAAACAGTGATGGAGAGAAAACATATGAGTGGAAAAAGCTCTTGATAGCGACGGGCGCTAGACCAAAGATTCCCAAGGTAGACGGCATCAATTTGCCAGGAGTTTTTACTCTGAGAATTCTAGAAGACGGCGAATCGGCTAGAAAATACCTTCAAAACGTAAACACGGTCGCAATCGTGGGTGGCGGATACATCGGTCTGGAGCTAGCCGAAAACTTGAAAAACTTTGGTAAAAAAGTCCTCCTGTTTGAGCTTTTGCCCCATGTTTTGCCCGCTGTAGACCCAGATATAGCCGTCCTAATCGAGAAGGAACTCGTAAGTAACGGGGTTGAGCTTCACCTAGGGGAGGACCTAAAGGCTATCCACGGAAAGGAAAGAGTTGAAAGTCTAGAAACCACAAATGGAGAATACAAAGTGGAAGCAGTATTCATTGCTACTGGTATCGCTCCTGAAACAAGCCTCGGCGAGATGCTTGGAGTCAAGAAGGGTGCCACAGGTGCTCTCAGCGTAGACAAGGCTATGCGTACAAACTCGAAAATGTATATGCCGCTGGAGACGTCGCTGAAGCAGTAAACCTTGTAACAGGAAAGCCAGACTGGTTCCCGCTTGCGCCAGTAGCGAACAAGATGGGCTATGTAGCCGGTGCGACAATGTCTGGCATAGACGCGGAGTTTCCAGGCGCTGTTGGAACGTCTGTTATGAGGGTTTTTGGTCTCGAGGTGGGGAGAACAGGACTGACAGAGGAAAGGGCCAGGAGGGAAGGCTTCGAGCCTGTTTCAGCCACTATTACGAGTAATACTAAAGCTTCATATATCCCGGGAGTCGGACAAGTCACAGTAAAGCTTATCGCGGACGCCAAGACCGGCCGCTTGTTAGGAGGACAAATCGTGGGCAAAGACGTCCTCGCAAGGATAAATACCCTTGCGACACTACTAGCCTCGGGGGCAAAGGTAGAGGATGCATTCTTCGCGGATCTAGGATATGCACCACCATTTGCCCCTGTATGGGACCCACTAATAGTGGCAGCGAGAGTGTTAATGGGAAAAATGAAGGGTCAATGACAAACGGGCCTCAATACGTATAGCCAGGTTCAGTTGTATTTTCTTTTGTATTTTGTTTCTGCTCGAGCTTTTTCTTTGCTAGATACTCGTAGAGACCCCCAGTTACGAGAGACATACCCAGAATAGAGGTAAACATCCCAAAAAGTGTAAGGACATCTGTCACGTTCCTGTCAAATCTAGCGTAATAAAGCGAAATATCAAGCCTGCTTCTACACGTGGCACAGGTCGATTCAGCCTGGACCCTATATGGGCTCTCAGGCAATATAATCCATCCACTCGAGTTTCTCGAGGCGTCTTCAAGATAAAGACCTCCTATAAGGATATCTCTGTCATTGTAGAAGGAAATATTTAGATTGACGTGTCTGTCGCCGGTAATAGAAATGTTGTAGTAGACTTTTTCAGCTATGTTGTGGCCGAGCAAAGAACCATTTATATTGTGGTCTGGCAGGGAGATGTGTAAAGTCGTCCTCGTGCTTGGCGACGCAAGGTAAGATACATAGAGAGATGAAAAAAGACCTAAAGCCAAAAAAACGAATCCCAAAGAGATAAATAACTTGTACTTCATCACGTGGATAAGAA
>JGI20127J14776_1000461_pt1 | contig 10588 bp, 13 predicted proteins | sample JossMetagenome_2_FD_14776 | JGI IMG/M metagenome (IMG submission 14776)
TTAAAAGTAGTATTGAGAAGAGTATGTAGAGAGGTTTATACATGTGTCTATTCATATCCAATTCTCACCGTCATCACAAAACTTGTTTTCTCTAGTATAAAAAGATGGTGTATACAAATGTAGTCACATATTTTAAAAGCTTTTTAACATCTGATCATTAGGATCCTTGGTGGGTCTCGGAGAACATCTTTAATTTAATCTCTTGATCATTTAAAGTTTTTAGGAAATAATATAATCTATATTTTCTAGGGATAGGATTGAGTGAGCTTATTAGAGAGGTTAAGACTGCTGTTATTAGAAGAAGAGGTTTTCATACACATATAAGAGGTCTAGGTCTTGANGAGAATGGAAGAGCATTATTCGTTGGAGACGGTCTTGTGGGTCAGGTCAAGGCTAGAGAGGCTGCTGGCATTGTTGTTAAAATGATTAAAGAAGGTAAGATGGCTGGTAGAGGAGTCTTATTTGTAGGTCCTACTGGGAGTGGTAAGACTGCTCTTGCAATAGCTATTGCAAAAGAGCTTGGTGAAGACACTCCATTTGTTGATATAGACGCTTCAGAACTCTACTCAGCTGAGGTTAAGAAGACTGAGGTTCTTGCACAGGCTCTTAGAAAAGCTATTGGTGTGAGAATTAGAGAGATGAGAACTGTCTATGAAGGTTATGTTAAAGATATTAAGATCCGCAGGGTTAAACATCCTTATAACCCTTATGTCTTTATTCCTAGAGAGGCTTCTATAACACTTGCAACAACAGATGATCAAGTGACTTTAAATGTTGGACAATCAGTTGTTGAACAATTGATCGAGAAGAATGTTAGAAGAGGAGATGTCATATGGATTGATTCTGAGACTGGAATGGTCAACATCATAGGCAGAACTGAGGTTGAAGGTGCCAGAAAATATGATATCGATGTGTATAAGAAGATTGAGATCCCTAAAGGACCTGTGAAAAAACAGAAAGAGATTGTAAGAACATTCACATTATATGATCTTGATCTTAATTTTGCTCTTAGAAAAGCATCTATATTCTCAATATTTGGTTTTGAGATTGAGAGAGAGATAGATCCTGAGCTTAGAAAACAAGTTGATGAGATGATTAAAAAACTTGTTGAAGAAGGCAGAGCAGACTTATACCAGGAGTATTATTTATTGATGATGTTCATATGCTTGATATAGAGATGTTCAGTTTTCTATCAAGAGCTATGGAGAGTGAGATGGCTCCTATAATCATAATGGCGACCAACAGAGGAATAACAAAGATCAGAGGGACAGACCAAGATTCTCCACATGGAATGCCTCTAGATCTTCTCGACAGAGTTTTGATAATACCTACCTATCCATATAATAGAGATGAGATCAGAGAGATACTAAAGATAAGAGCTTCTGAAGAAGATATTCAGCTGGATGAGAAGGCTCTTGAAGAGCTTGTTGATATTGGTGAAAAGACTAGTCTGAGACATGCTGTACAACTTATGGAGCCTGCAAGAATTATTGCAAAAACAAAAGGTAGAGAGAAAGTCTCTGTAGAAGATGTCAGAGAGGCGGCACAGCTTTTCATGGATGTTAAACATAGTGTTGAACATGTTAAAAAATATGAAGAGCTCTTCCTCAGATGATCATATAGATCCTGTCGATATTATTTTGTACAAGATGTTTCTCCAATCAACATCTTTCATAAGAGGAATAGAGAGATTTTTTCTCTCTATATATTCAACAGCTCTGAGATGAATACAAGAGCTTCTTCTTCCTCTAGAAACAACATTTATAATAAAATCAGGACATGTACATAATCTCTTTGGTATTACAAGATAATCTTCTCTACCAGATCTGTAGATATAAACTCTCCCAATTGAAGTATCGATCCTATAGATTCTTTTGCTCAAAACTATCTCGAGAACCTTCTCATCTCGAGAAAGATCTTCTTCAGATTCTTCAGAAAGCTTTCTCTCAAGATCTTTTATATTAATTTTTGTAGTATCATCAGTATTTTTTCTATCAAAACAAGGCTTTCTCCTTATAAATTTTAGTTGTATAAGTTTATTAGATGTTGATGTGGCATGGGTAGGAGAAGAAAGAAGAGAGCTATTCGTAAGCCTCATTGGAGAGAGAGAAGACCTCCGAAAGTATTTCAATGTCCAGTATGTGGCGCTGTGTCTGTAGTTGTAAAAATAGAGGAGAATGAAGACGGCACTAGAACTGCTTTTATATCATGTTCAAATCCTAAGTGTAGAATGAGATCTAAGATTGATAATGTTCCTAGACTATTCACTCCTGTAGATGTATATTCAATGTTCATGGATCTTTATACTGAGGGCAAGATAAAAATATGGTTTGAAGAGGCTGAGGAGATTGAGATGGAGAGGGAGAGTGGAGGAGTATCTGAAGAAGAAGAAGAGTGATAAAGAAAAGATGTTGTTTATATTAATAGATCCTGAGAAGAACATTTATGATGAGAAAAATTTTGAGAAAATAATGAGAAGACTCGCTGAAGAAGGGTGTGGACGCATTTTTAATAGGAGGCAGTCTAGGAGTATCTAGTGAAGATCTTGACAAAACATTGTTATTATTAGAAGATATTGATGTTCCAAAAATACTTTTTCCAGGAAGCGTCGCAGGATTATCTAAATATGCTGACGCAGTATTATTCATATCTCTGTTAAACAGTGACAATCCTTATTATATAATAGGCGCNCAGGTAGAAGGCGGAATAATTATTAANAAGCTANGTCTCGAGGCTCTGCCTACAGCATATATAATCATTGGCGAAGGAGGTGCCGCAGGCTTCATGGGCAAAGCCAGACCGATTCATTGGAGACATACAGGGATCACTGTAGCATATGCTGTGGCAGCAGAACTTATGGGAATGAGATATATATATCTAGAGGCTGGCTCAGGCGCTGAGAGAAGCGTTCCTAAAGAAATGATTAGTGAAGTAAGAAAAAACACAAATCTGTTTATAATAACAGGTGGAGGGATCAGAGATGAATATACAGCGTGTGAAGCTCTTGAGGCAGGGTCTGACGCGATAGTGATAGGGACATTATTTGAGAAAGATATTGAAAAAACTCTGAAGATAATAAAGACGGTTAAAAAAGATAGATGTGAGACTAAAAAATTATAAGCTTATTTATATATCTATCTTTTGGCGGGGCCCGTAGCTCAGCCAGGTAGAGCGGCGGGCTTTTAACCCGTAGGCCAAGGCTCTGGGCGGAAGTCCCGGGTTCAAATCCCGGCGGGCCCGCCACATAAGATTTCTCTACTTCGTTTTTCTTTTAAAACTTCTCTCGATAAGATCTGAGACATTTTTAATTTTTAATGCAAGCGGATGTATATAAAATCTTAATATATTAAGATATTTCGGAAGATCTCTTATTATAGATCCTTCGTACTCATATATCTTTCTCTCAGAGCCGTCTTTAAATATTATTGATACAGCATCCTCTTCTCTATATATAGCTATGTTCTCAACAACTGGCAGATAATAAAGATCGCTGATGCCATATCTATTTAATTGATAAGACACCTCCTTGATCTTCTTAAGTTCTCATTATCTTCATCATCTTTTATAGGAGTATCTGATAATATGATCTTGTCATAAACTGCTTTATATCCTCTTCTGAATAGAAACATCTCAGCAAGCTCTCTCACATCTTTACTCACGTTAGGATCATTGGCTACTGATATGATCTCTGAGAGAAACATGTTGTCATCAAAATATTTATAGACTCCTCTAGAGATCATATTTTTAAGATAATTTATATCTCTATATACAGAAAGATCTGGTCTTTCTCTTGTTATTCTATCCCATAATCTCACAAGCATAAGTTCATATCCATGAACAGTCTTGTGATAATATACTGTTCTATACATATGAAGTCTTGCTAGATAAAAGTTTTCTGTTGCTATAAGCCCTTTCTCACTAACAGCAATTCTTCTCGAACGATCTATTTCTAAAGTAGATAATATTCTCTTAAGATCTATAGAACCATATGTCACACCTGTGTGTAGAGAGTCTCTCACAAGATAATCTAATCTATCAACATCAAGATCAGATGTTAATAAAGTGTTTAATAAAGGATCCTCATGTCTTCCATATATTATCTTAGAGACCTCATCAGGATTAATACCTTCGCTTTTCAACACCTCCTTAAGATCAGGATCTTCTTTAATGACTGCGGAAGTGAGAAACTCATGATCTATCTTCTCGCCGGCTGAAGCTTTTATATTCATATAAAATGTCTCTAGAGCATGACTATACGGCAGATGACCTATATCATGTAGTAAAGCTGCTGTCAGTATCACAGGTATCTTGTCACGATCGATACTCTCAATGAATTTATTTACGATTATTTTTGTTATATGATAGACCCCTAGACTATGGCTGAATCTTGTGTGTGTAGCTCCTGGATACACATATTCAGCAACACCTAATTGTTTGATTCTTCTCAGTCTCTGAAAAACTGGGAGAGAAACTATCTTTTGTGTCAAAGGATCTAACTCTATATATCCATGTACCTCGTCATATACTCTTTTAATTTTCTCAGCTTCTGACATTATATGCTACCAAGATAATGATGTTTATAAAAATTTATATGAGAAGACCTAGATCAAGACTATGATTTTTATAACACGACTATTAAGCTATATGATTATGGGAAAGACTTATTAATAGAGAGAAATATTAAAAAAGATTGCTGAAGAAGTCTTAGGTGTTGAGAAAGCTTCAAAAATTTGGAAGAGAATAGATCTTGTTGGAGACATTGTTATATTAAGAAAATCTTTTGATCTTGATGTTGAAGATATGAGAAAAATTGCCGAGAGATTGCTCGAAAAAATTAACTACATAAGATCTGTATGGCTAGATCTTGGAGGTGTCGAGGAGGTTACTAGAACAAGAAATCTTATATGGCTGGCTGGTGAGATGAGATCTGAAACTATATATAAGGAGCATGGATGTGTTTTTAAACTAGATATATCAAAGACATATATATCTCCTCGACTGAGTTATGAACATATAAGAATAGCTAGACTAGTTAAAGAAGGAGAATACGTGATCAATATGTTCTCTGGTGTAGGAGGCTTCTCAATAGTCATAGCCAAACATTCGAGACCTAGAAAAGTAGTGTCTATAGATATAAATGAATATGCATATAAATATCTTGTTGAAAACATCAGATTGAATCATGTTGAGAATATCGTCGAACCTGTTCTTGGAGATGCTCTGGAAGTTATAAAAAGATATAAAGATGTTGCTGACAGAGTTCTGATCCCATTACCGGCGCTGGCACAAGCATCAATAAGGCCTGCTATTGATTCATTGAATAAAAAAGGTTTTATACATCCATATGATTTTATAGATGCTAATAATCGTAAAGAGGCTATTGAAAAATCAAAAGATATTTATACTAAGATTCTTTCAGAAATAGATTATGTTAAAAAATTTGATATTATAAATACAAGAGTTGTAAGAAGCGTGGGTCCTAGAAGATATCAAGTGGTTCATGACATATGGATAGAGAAGATCTTTTGATCGCGAGCAGAATGGTCAGACCGGTATATGCATACTCATTCTTTTTTGTAACACATAGATTACTTGATTACACAATAATATTTGAATACGAGGATCCTTTAGAATATTATCGTAAAGTGATAGAAGATCCTGATTTGTATGAAGAAGAGTTGGAGAAGCTGAGAATAAATATGCAGAATATATTAGATGATGAAGTCACAAGATTTAATGATAAAGAGATTCATCCGAAGGTAGTTTTTGTAGATATAGGATTTAGAGAAGATTTTAAAAGACCTTACATAGTCTTCAGAATCTCAGCAGATATAGAACTGCGAAAAGGAAGAAATGTCTATGAAAACATTTATGAGGCAACTTATGCAGAATATGACTACTCCTCATACTGGTATCTCCCCAAAGGATCTAGGATCATAGAAGTGATCATTGATGGGACATGGGAGATCGAAGGAGAGAATCTCATAATATATGTAAAAAAGAACACAAGGATCAGAGGATATGAAAAGATAACCTTCATAATATAATCTTTTTACAGATGTAGCCCCGAATAGATGAGGGAAACCGATGAACCGCCCAAAGGGAGCCTTCGCCCTTCAGGGCGGAGAGGAGGTCAGTTTCTAGCCAACCCTGGCTAACAATAGATCTTTGATTCAAAGCTTTCAAACATCTTTTTAATTAGCCTTAATAGAGATAATTTATATAAGGAGAGGTATAGTGGCTACTTCAGAGAATATAAGAGATATTGTGAAAAACAGTTCTCATAGAGATCTTTAGAGAAGAGCCTGAGTTTATAATAGAGATCCTTGTTAAAAATCCTGTCATACTTCAGGAGGCATTATTAAAAGTGGCTCCATGGACGTCTCTCATAAGATCTCTCGAAGATTTGAGCATGATAACTAAAAAGGATCTTAGTGAAGTGAAAAGTGAGATCGGCAGGATCAGAGGTGAGATCGGTGAGATAAAAAATGTTATGGTCACTAAGAGAGATCTCGATGAAGTCAAAAAATTGATTGAAATGAGACTCATGTCCATAGGAAGTAGGTGGGGCTTGATCAATGAGGAGGCTGTCAGAGAAGGTATAAGAGATTTATTAAGATCTGTGGGATATTCTGTTGAGAAATGGATCTGGTTTGATAGCACTGGATACGTATATGGTCATCCCTCTACCATAGATCTTGATATCGTTATTAAAGATTCGTTGGTAATTGCCATTGAGATAACATCTAGTATAAAGAGAGGAGANCCTTTATATCTTAAGAAGAAAGTAGAANTATATGAGAAGGTCTCTGGAAGAAAAGTATCGAAGATCATGATGATAGCACCATACATAGCTGATAGAAACCCTGACGAGATAAGTACAAGCCTCGCCCTTTAGGGCGGGGATGAACAGAAAAATTTATAAGTTTTCTTGTTCTAATCATTCTTGATGATGAGAAGACTATTAGATGTGGTNGCTCCTAAGCCTCTTCGGGATGCGGATAGATAACCATTAATCCCTCACCAGAGGGCTAACACCCGAGATCCAGAGGTTCGAAACCCCGCCCTTAAGGGCGGGGAGGGGTCATGAGATAATAATTGCGGCTCAAAAAGATGGGATAACCATAGTTGCTCCTGAAGACATTAGAACCATCTAGCATGTTGAGACTTCTCCCAGCTGTTTTGAATATAGGTTTTTATATCATATTTTAAATAGGATATGTATAAAGTGTCTCAAGAGATATTTGCTAAATATGATGATCTTGTGTCTGTTTTAAGAGATTTTGTTGATAATGTTGAGGAGATGTATATCGCTTTAGAAGATCTTAGGATGAGCGGAGGCAACACATTATATATTTATTATCATCGGCTTCAAAGGATCTTTTTACGCCTATTATAATGTTTCTTGTTCTAAATCCTTATACTGAAGATGTCTATGGACTTGGACTTATGATTCCTGTCAATTTCTGTAGAAAAGATCTTGACATGTCTCTTGATGAGATTAATAAGATAGCTGAGAAAATAGGAGGCATGATAATGAGTTTTCATGAGTGTAGTATTATCATTAAAGAGCCTGAGNCTGGTAAAGATCTTAGGCAANTATTTTATGANATTATTNATAAAATATATAATGTGAAGTATGACGGCATGTTAAAAATAATTGATTATTCTAATGATCTTGTGTCAGAGATCGAGGATATATATCCTCAGGTGTGACCTATGGGAGTATATTTCAGAATAAATAGATGGCTTGAGAAAGAAGATTTTCAAGAACTTCTTAAGATCAGTGATTATGTTGGTAGAGATAGAGGTCGTACAATATTCATATTTAATCCTTCAAAAGCTGTTAAAAATGGTTTCGACACAGAGTCTATAATAGATCTTCTTATGAATTATGGCGCTGAGATTAATGATAAAGATCTTGAGGAGATTAAATCTTTAGTTGAGAAAGAGTTGGAGAGAAAAAGTATTAAAATAGAGATCTTATATAAAGACGGAGAGATCATAATTAAGCCAGAGAATTTTTTAGGAGAAGTATTAAATGATGTTAGAGACGTGCTTCATTATGATCGTAATGAGAAGATTTTCAGGACATACCCTATATATTATCGTAAGATAATTAGCCACTTCAATAGATATAATGTGAAAATTATTGATAAAACTGGTTTCATCGAGAGAAGTCTTCCTATAAAACCTGTTCTAAATATTCAGCTGAGAGATTATCAGAAAGAGGCTTTGAATAAATGGATTGAGAATTCTTATAGAGGAATAATTGCTCTGCCCACAGGATCTGGGAAAACTATTGTAGGAGTAGCTGCCGTAGCTGAACTTAACAAATGGACTCTTATAGTTGCTTTCACAAGAGAACAGGTCAAACAATGGAAAGAACAATTGATCAGAGGTTTAAAATTGTCTCAGTCAGAGGTAGGAGTTTTTCATGGAGAGGAGAAGAGAATTGCCCCAATAACTGTCTCCACTTATCAGACAGCTTTTAGATATATAGAGACTTTATCACCATATTTCTCTTTTATAATAATAGATGAGTGTCATCATCTCCCAGCTGATAAATTTAGAAAAATAGCTTTACACAGCTTCGCATATTATAGATTAGGATTGTCAGCAACACCTTATCGTGAAGATGGTAGACATGAAGAGCTTTTTCCAATGCTCGGAGGAATTGTCTATACAAANAGTGCTAAAGAACTTGCTGAAGAAGGTTATCTNGCTCCATTCATGATCAAAGTTGTTAAGGTNGATTTNACTCCTGAGGAGATGAAGATATATAAAGATCTTAAGGATAAATATAGTAAGCTTTCACGTGGATATACTTTTGAAGAGCTTGTCTCAAGAGCTAAAAAAGGTGATGAAGAAGCAGCTGAGGCACTTAGGATCCGTAGTCAGATGAGAATGCTTGTTCATATGGCCAAAGAGAAGATTGAGGCTCTTAAAAAGATCTTTTATGAGGAGCTTAAGAAAGGATCTAAGATCTTGATATTTACTCAATACATAGATCAGGCTGAGGAGATCGGCAAGCTACTGGGAATACCTGTTATAACAGGTGAGACAGATCCTTCTACGAGAAAAAAGAATTTTGAGTTATTCAGATCAGGTTATTATAAAGCTCTTGTAGTCACTTCAGTAGGAGATGAAGGGATTGATATACCAGATGCCAACGTAGGAATCTTAGTTGCTGGAACAGGCTCTAAAAGACAATTTATACAGAGACTAGGAAGATTGTTAAGACCTAAAGAGAGAGAAGCTGTTCTTTATGAGATAATAGTCAGAAACACTTTTGAAGAAGCAGAGTCTAGAAGAAGAAGAAGTGCATTAAAAGATCTTGAGTCATAAAGATTCTTTGAGATAAAACAGCTAGTAATATATATAAGGATTAATTTATCAATCTTTTTGTAGAGGAATACATAATGCCGAGACCTGCGTTAAGATCAAGATCTTTAAAAAGAATCAAGGTGAGAACGCCCTCTGGAGAGACAGTGATTCATTATGAGAGAAGAAAACATTTTATCCCAAGATGTGCAAGATGTGGCTCAATATTATCAGGAGTTCCTAGAGATCCTGTTGATCTTAGGAGACTTCCTAAGTCTATGAAGAGACCTGAAAGAATCTTTGGAGGAGTATTGTGTCACAAGTGTGTAGAAGAGATCCTTAAGAGCTACATTAGATCTATGGTTTCTCAATAGATTTTAAAGGGTTTTTAAATGAACACATCATCTTCTGACAAAGATGATAGAAGAAAGATCGTGATTATAATAGGAGGTCCTCCAGGCTCTGGAAAATCTACTCTTGCTAAAAAAATTGCTGAATTATTTAATTTAAGATATTATTCCACAGGTCATTTTTATAGAAGAATAGCTTCAGAGAGAGGCATTGATCCTTTGGAGCTTGATAAAATCGCTGAGAAAGATCCTTCGATAGATCATGAGGTTGATGCTTTGGCAAGATCAGAGGCTGAGAAAGGCGACGTGGTATTAGATACTCATGTGGGAGGATGGCTTTTGAAAGATCTTAGCGATCTATCTATTTATGTCACAGCGTCTTTAGAGACTAGAGCTCGAAGAGTTGCTGAGAGAGATAAAAAAAGTTTTGAAGAAGCTTTGAAAGAGATCATCTTTAGAGAACAGTCTATGAAAAAAAGATTCTGGGAGTATTATAAGGTTGATATTAATGATCTTAGCGTGTTTGATCTTGTTATCAACACCGAGAGAATAGACATAGATCTTATGATAGAGATCTCGGCTATAGCCGTTAAAAATATTTTGTTGCGAAGATGATATCTAGTAAAAACATCGGAGCATTTTATGATATATACTGGAAATAAAGATCTTGATCATATATTTGAGAGAGATAAAATAAGATTTATATTATTATACGGTGGGCCTGGCTCTGGAAAAACTAATCTCATATTTAAAATATTAAAAGAGAGTGTGTCAAAAGGATATTCTGTAGCATATGTTTCTACAGAGGGCACTGTCCATCTTAATAGACTTTTCAACATAATAGATGATAAGTTTTTAGATAAGATACTTATAGCTACTCCAAGTAGTTTAAGTGAGCTTCTAAAGATCATCAT
>JGI20127J14776_1000470_pt1 | contig 10457 bp, 8 predicted proteins | sample JossMetagenome_2_FD_14776 | JGI IMG/M metagenome (IMG submission 14776)
AATAATCAGCCTCTCTTATATTCTTTACCTCATGGGGATGAAAACCAAGGGCAACTTCAATAAAGTCTTTAAATTTTTCCTTTAAAGCAAGGGCTTTTTCTCCCGTTTTTCTATCAATTCCAACTACAAGCACTTTGACTATTCCCTTTTCCTTTGCTCTGGCTATGACCTCGTCTAAATCCTTTTTGTAGTTTTCCATGTTCAAATGGGCATGGCTATCAACAAGCCTCATTGTTCTACCTTCCTTTCAAGGTCATGAGGAATAGATACAAGCTCATAAATATAATAGCCCCTGCCGAAAAGGGAATATCAAAAAGGTAAGAGAGCGTCGCTCCTCCTGGGATGGAAGTTAAATTTAGAATAAGGAGAAGAAGAGGAGCTTTGCGAAAAGATGGAGAAAGCTTTAAAGCTACAAGTCCGCTAAAGTTGTAGAAGGCTGAAACAAGGAGCACCCCCAGAATCTTTGCCCCAAGAACAACCTGAAGACAAAGGAAAAGCAAAAAGATAAGGTTTAGCCTTGCGGTGTTTATGCCCGGAAACTCCCAGCCAAGGGCTGATATAAGAAGCGAATATCGATGCTTTAGGAAGAAAATAAGCGTAAGAGCAAACACAACAAAAGAGATAAAGAAGGTTTGTTCTGTAGCAAGCAAGATGTCTCCAAAGAGATAGGAAAGGAGCCTATAGTCATACTGCGAACCCTTTACCGCAAGCACTAAGGCTAAAGCTAAGCTAAGGTGGATAACGATTGCGCTTGCCGAATCTTCAAAGATGGAAAGCCTTCGCTCTAACACCCAAATAAAAAGACTAAGGATAAGCGTTAAAGCAACCGCTAAAGGAATAAGAAGGAACTCATCAAGGTTAGGGAAGAGTAGGGAGATGACCAGAAGAGGAAGAAGAAGGATGTGCGTTAAGGCATGAGGAAGAAGGGCGTTTCTGTTTAGCAGAATAAAAGGAGAGGTTAGCCCTGCTGAAAGAGAGAAAAAAAGGCAGGCTAACAGCCCCCACTTTACCAGGCTTAAAAAGCTTAAAAAATCGTCCATAACCTTTTACCAATGGTCGTGACCAATAAGATGAAAATCTGGAGAAGTCCCCTCCTTCGCAATCCCTGCCAATTGGCAGAATTCCTCGTGAACCCCATGGTAGTAAAGTCTCCTATTTAGGCAGGCAACCTTGCTAATTCCACTGTGTAGAAGCCAAGTTTCATGAGTGATGACCACGATGGTTAGCCCCTGCCGATTAAACTCCGTTAAAAGCTCATAAAAATTCTTTTGTCTCATAAAATCTAAGCCCACGGTAGGCTCATCTAAAAACAGGACCTCAGGCTCTAAAGCTAAGGCTTGCACAATCTGAGCCCTCTGGACCTGTCCAAAAGAAAGGTTGGCAAGTCTTTTACCCAAAAGGTCGTCCAAACCAAAAACCTTGGCAAGCTTAGCAAGCTTATCCTGATTTAGCTTTACCCCGTAAAGCTTTGAGGGAAGGGCTATAAACTCTTCAACGGTAAGAGGATTAAGCTTTATGTGATAATCCTTACTCCTTTGGGGCACATACCCAATCTTTTCCCACTCCCTAAAGCTTTCAATAGGCTTTCCAAAGAGTTTGATTTCTCCGGTTTGAGGCTTCAAAAAACCAAGGATACACTTAAGGAGAGTGGTTTTCCCTCCGCCGTTTGGTCCGATTATGGCTAAAAAATCTCCCTTTTCAATGGTTAAGTCTATGTCTTCGAGGATTCTTACTCCGTTAAAATAAAGGGTTAAGCCTTTGACTTCAACGATCCTTTTCAAGGGCTTTCACTTCCTCCCAGAATTTATCAAGCTCTTCCAAAGTGAGAGCTTCTATCTTTAATCCTCGCTCTTTTATCAACCTTTCCATCTCCTTGAACCTTCTTTCAAACTTCGCTAAAGTTTTATGTAAAGCCTCTTCAGGGTTTATACCAAGCTTTCTCGAAAGGTTTGCGATAGTGAAAAGCAGGTCTCCTATCTCAAGCTCAAGTTTCTCTTTATCTTTTCCCTCCCTAATCTCTCTTTCAAGCTCAGCTGTTTCCTCGCGAAGCTTATCCAGGATATCCTCAGCTTTTTCCCAGTCAAACCCAACCCTGCTTGCCCGCTCGCCAATCCTAAAAGCCCTCTGCAGGGCTGGAAGTATCTTCGGAATGTTGCCAAGGACAGAATCTTCCTTTCCCTCCTCTTTCTTAATCCTTTGCCACTGGGCTAAAACCTCCTCCGCAGACTTTGCCACCGCATCCCCAAAAACATGAGGATGCCTTCTAATCATCTTTTGAAAGTTAAGATAGACTACATCCCGAAGAGTAAAATCCCCTCTTTCCTCGAAAAGATAGATGATGAAAAGAAGGATGAAAAGCAGGTCGCCAAACTCTTCCCTTAGCTCCTCAAGGTTCCCTTCTGAAAGGGCAGACAAAACTTCGTAGGTCTCTTCAAGGAGATACTTCTTTAGCGTTTCAGGAGTTTGTTTTTTGTCCCAGGGACAGCCATCCTCCCCACGCAAAGCCTTGATAAGCTCCCAAAGGGATGAAAGGTCAGCCGGTTTCTCAAAGGTAAATTTGGGAGGGGAAGGCATGGTTTGAGTTTGCCGTAAGTTTAGACTAAGTTTAGACTAAATTTTACAGCTTGCCTGATAGGTTTTCATGATGTGGGGAATGAGCCCCCCGTCCTCAAGTATTCTTTTCATAAATTCAGGTATGGGCTTGAAGTAATAGGTTTTTCCCTTGGTTAAGTTGACTATCCTTCCTTCGTCAGGGTAGATTTCTACCTCGTCTCCGGTTTCTGCCTCCTTGGCAAAGTCCGGAGCCTCTAAGATCAAAAGCCCGGTGTTGAAGGCGTTTCTGTAGAAGATGCGAGCAAAGGATTCGGCAACCACGCAGGCTATTCCGCAGGCTTTTATGGCGATGGGAGCATGCTCCCTTGATGAGCCGCATCCAAAGTTTCTTCCGGCAACTATGATGTCTCCTTTTTTAACCTTTTTAGAAAACTCTGGGTCAGCATCCTCCATGCAATGCTTCCCAAGCTCCTCTGGGTCGGTTGTGTTTAAATAGCGAGCAGGGATGATTACATCGGTGTCAATGTTGTTTCCAAACTTCCAAACCCTACCTCTTATCCTCTCCATAGCACCTCTCCTTAGAAAAGTTTTATTCCGGTTCTTTTAGCCCAAGCTCTTCCGGGGTCCCAATGTAGCCAAGGACGGCAGATGCTGCAGCAACCGCCGGTCCAGAAAGATAGACCTCACTCTCCGGATGCCCCATCCTGCCAACGAAGTTTCTGTTCGTAGTGGCAACAGCCCTTTCCCCCTTAGCAAGGATACCCATATGCCCACCTAAGCAAGGTCCACAGGTTGGCGGAGATATGATGGCTCCAGCCTCAACAAAGACCTCTAAAAGCCCAGTCTTTAAAGCCCGGCGATAAACTTCTGGCGTTGCCGGGATGATAATGCACCTCACATTCGGGTTCACTTTTCGCCCTTTCAAAACTTTGGCTGCTATCAACAGGTCTTCATACCTTCCGTTCGTGCAAGACCCGATCACCACCTGGTCTATGTAGATTTTTTCCCCAAGGTCTTTCACAAACTTTACATTTGAAGGAAGATGAGGGAGGGCAACGACCAAGTCTATCTTTGATACATCGTATTCCCGCACATCCGCATAGTTTGCGTCTTTATCTGGATAAAGGATGACAGACTCTCTCTTAGCCCTTCCTTTCAAAAATTCTAAAGTCTTCTCATCGGCAACCATAAGCCCAACCTTTCCGCCAGCTTCGATCGCCATATTAGCCATGGTCATCCTTTCTGCCATGGAAAGCCTCTCGATAACCTCTCCCGTAAACTCCATTGACTTGTAAAGAGCACCGTCAACTCCTATATCGCCGATGGTGTAAAGGATCAGGTCTTTTCCTGTGACCCAGGGCTTAAGCTTTCCATAATAAACAAACTTTATGGTTTCTGGCACTTTAAACCAGGTCTTACCGGTAATCCAGGCTGCTGCCAAATCCGTTGAGCCAACCCCTGTGGCAAAGGCAGAAAGTGCTCCATAGGTGCAGGTGTGGGAGTCTGCTCCAATTACCACATCCCCTGGGACCACGAGCCCAAGCTCAGGAAGCAAAGCATGCTCAATCCCGCAAACTCCGCCCTCGTAGTAGTGCTTAATTCCGTATTTTTTGGCAAACTCCCTGCAAATTCTTACTTGCTCTGCGCTTTTTATATCTTTGTTCGGGGTAAAATGGTCCATAACCAGAACTATCTTTTCTGGGTCAAACACCTTGTTTATGCAAGTGCTCTCGAAAACTTTTATAGCAAGAGGACCGGTTATATCGTTTGCTAAGGTTAAGTCAACAGGGACTTCAACGAGCTCCCCTGCGCTAACCTTTGGCACGCCAAGCTTATGGGCAAGTATCTTTTCCGCTAAAGTCATCCCGGAACCACTCATCAAGACCCTCCTCTCCGAATTTCCCTTAATTTAGTATTTTCTAAGCAAAATTCAAGAAGAAATAAGGGCTGTTCAAAAACTTCCCTCTACTTTGTCCTCTTCTATTTTGTCCAGCCTCTATTTTGTCCTGCCCCTTATTTTGTCCAATCCCTTATTTTGTCCAGCCGAGCCTCCTTTTCCTGCCATGCCGAGCGTTAGCGAGGCATCCCTCACTTCGTTCGGGATGACGCTTCATGAGGAGACCCCTCGGCTGACGTCTCGGGGTCAGCGCCCATCCATGTCTTCCCGAGGCCCACAGTGCCGAGGGACCCCCTCGATTGCGCTCGGGGCGAGAGCCCTTTTCTGTCGTTTCGAGCGTAGCGAGAAATCTCCTCTTTGACAATTGGAAGACCCCTCGCCTTGCGGCTCGGGGCGACACGGAGGTCTTGCACAAAAACACTTTTAAAAGAGCTCAGAACACTCTTTCCAGATTTTCTAAATTTTTTATACTTTAGACTATATGGCGAAAGATTTGCCGTCTCAACCCACAGAGGTTGACCCAAAATCTCTACTTCAAAAGTTTGCTTGGGATAGGGTCGTTAGCGAGGAGGAGCTTCTCATCAGAGCTCTACTTTATGCGAATCCCATTGACCTATCAAAAGCTTTCCCCAAGGAGAAATTAAAAGAGGTCTTTTTAAACAACCTTCATCGTTTTGATAAGAAAAATTTAAACTTCTGGAAGATAATTTTGGAGATAGACGAAGATGAGTTTAACAGACACGCAGAAAAAAACTTTAGACTTGCTAATAAAATCTTCAGCGACTAAAGGATTTTATTTAGCCGGTGGAACAGCTTTATATTTAAAATATCATCATCGTATATCTGAGGATTTTGATTTTTTCACCTATCCAGATGTTGATTTTTCTATTCTCCAACTACAGAAGAAAATAGAAGGAATACCAGCAAAGATTGAATATCTATTGTCTGATGAAGACACTTTAATTGTTTTAATTAACGATATAAGATTTTCATTTTTCTCATATAAATATCCTCTTTTAAAACCAACTATAAGGCTTGCAGACATCTCTATAGACATAGCAAGCGATGAAGATATTGCTTGTATGAAAGTAGTAGCCATTGCTCAAAGAGGCTCTAAAAAGGATTTTTATGACCTTTGGTTTCTCATGAAAAGAGACAATTGGAGTTTAAAGCATGTAATAGAGTTAACTAAAGCAAAATATCCAAAATTATCTATCGGTGTAATTTTAAAAAGTATTATATATTTTGAAGATGCTGAAAAAGAATCTTATGAAGATATAGACAAAAATTGGTCTAAAATAAAGGAGTTTTTCGTAGAAGAAGAGAAAAAAATGTTGAAAGAAGGAGAGCTAAATATTTTCACTTAAAATTTTGGAAAACATTTTCTTAGGCCAATCTATATCCTCAAGGAAAAGGACATTATTTTCTTCAAATTTGTCTTTAAGAGGTGGGTCTGCCATTCTTCTTATTAAATCTTCATATTTGGTATAAGAAAGAATAAATCCATGTAGAGAGACATTTTTACTTAGTTTAGTTTCTATTTCTTTCAAACCTTTTTTAAAAAACCGTATTTTTTCATCTTCAAGTTTTTGGGTATGATGTAATCCTTTAGGATCAATAAAGATGATATGAGTTTTATCTACAGCTCTAATCCACATAATAAAATCAGGATAGAAGCCTGCCCAATCAAGTTGAAAGCCTATTCCTGATTGTGATTCATTTCTTAACAAAATAATTTCATACTGTTCTAAATCTTTAAAATTAGCTTTCAAAAAGTTCTTTAAGTCTGAAATAAATTTTTCTTCACTTTCGGTTAGACCTGGCGGAGAAATTTTTTTAATTTTTTCATTTTTTAACAAAAGAGGAACAAAAATTGAATTATCAATAACTACTCTGGGTAAAACTTCTTTATCATCTTTTAATAGCTCATCAAGTCGTTCAGCAAGAGTTCTAATTTTTTCTATCAATTCTGTATCTCTTTTGTCAATATAAACTCTATAGTATTCAACTCTACTGTCAGAGGCAAAAAGCTTGAGCTGTTCTACGCTTTTTCTATACTTCAAATTGCTTGTTTCAAATATGCCTTTATGTTTTTTGTAAAATTTATCTATGTAGCCTTTTATTAGTAGCATGGTAATATCTTCAATTTTAGCTAAACTTTGAGCATCTTTAACTTCAAAAAATTCTGGTGTAGCTCTTATTTTACATTGCTTTAAGATCTCTTTTAAGTCTTCCACATCAAAAGAAAGGTTCCAGTATCCTTTTAAAAGCTTATAATCTATTATTTCTTTTAAAATCTTATCCCAATCTAATAATTCAATGTTTATCACCTCATAAACTGATGCTTCTTGAACCTCTGGAGTTACTACAAATGTTTGAGGATCTATTTGATTATCCTTTCTATCACCTACATAAGTAGACACTTTAGGCACAAGATCTAAAGTAAAATAAACTTTCTTATCAGCATGTAATTTAAGAAAAACTTCTTCTTCAAACTTTTTCGTTTCATCTTTTGTTAAATAAGGTAGATCTTGCCATCTACTTTTGTCCATTACCTTTACAGATATGGTTATTTCCTCCAATCCTGCATCTTCTTTAGCTATAGCTTCAAGGAATTTTTCTATATAGTCTGCCTTTATTCCGTATATGTTTAAGGTTTCAAGAGGTTTTACATCCGGATTACCAGACCTTTTAAGAGACATGTTTTCGCCTTTTAATCTTACACCCCTTCCGAAAAGTTGTATTATCTGCGGACCCTCTCCTCTGCCAATATGTAAAAGCCCCATAGAAGACACGCGCCAAGTATCCCATCCTTCTATAAACTTTTTTGCTCCAATTAAAATTTGGATAGATGAATTTTCTTTTTTAATATTCTCAAAAAGAGAAGTAGAAATAACATCCTGATCTACAATAAAGTTTGCTTCATTAAGTAGTTTTTTAAATTCAGATACATTGCCTACATTTATTACACCAAAATAAGGATTTTCTCCTACTTTTAGCCCAAATTCTCCATCGGCATTTTTGATTTCATATATTTTAAAAGCTCCCTTTCCATGAAAAACAGTTTGATATAGATTATCTAAATCTAACCCATTTCTAAGCAATGTAAATTTATTTTCAAATATGTCTTCTCCCTTTTCGTTTTTATATTCCTTATTCAGAATTTTTCTTATTTTGTCTTCCAACCAATCTGTATCTAATGTTTTCTTTAAAAACTTAACAATTTGTAAAATATCAGATTGAACATTTTTCCCAGTTACTGTTGTTCCAACAAATATCCATAAAGGTTTTTCTATGTTATATTTTTTACATAATTCAGGCTTAGATTGATATAAAAGCAATTGTTCATAAAAATCAAGAAGGTTAGCAACAAATATGGTTTCTTGAAATTCTTGATCGGGTATTTTCTTTTCTTTGACATTAAATACCCAAAAGTCTTTTCCGTATCCGTCTAAATAGAAGTATTTGTAGGAATAGTCAAAAATTATTGCTTTAGCGTATTCTTTCAATGTTTCTCGATTTTTATTATTTGTATCCAATATTTGCCCAAAAGTAGCACTGTATTCAAAAGCAAAACCTTTTTCAAGGAGTTTGTTTCTTCTTTGAGCCCACTTTTGGTCTTCAGACCTTTGACCTTTGTGTCCTTCATCTACAAATATTAAATTTTTTCCTTCAAAGGTTTCTACTGGTAAGCTAAGCCCCCCTCCCTTTTTCTCTTCTACAAGCTTTGTTATTTCAATGATAAGAATTTCATAATCCCGTTTGAACTCAGTTCTTGCACTTTCGCTGTAAAGTCTTGCTGGTATTCCACTTTTCTGAAGCTCTTCATAATGTTGCTTAGATAAGCTTAAGTTAGGAGTAATAAGAAGGATATTGTCTGGTTCAAAGAGTTTATAGTTTAAGAATTGGTAATAATTGATATGAGCAATCAAAGTTTTCCCAGACCCTGTTGCCATCCAGTAGGCAAGCTTCTTAAAGTCCTCTTCATTAAATTCTCCTATAAGTTCTTTTACCCTTCTATCCTCATAATGCAACAAAAATTTATTCAAGTTGTATAAAAACTCAGCTTTTCTATTTTTTATATTGTCTAAAAATATCTCTGTGAATAGAAGGGCAAGATACTGAAAATATTTAAGACTAAATCTGCCTCTTTTCTTGCTTATTCTCTTTACATAATTCAGAATATTTTGATCATACCGAATAAGATTATCATCTGGTATTTTTAAATCTTTTAAACCAAGTAGAACATTAAGAAAATGGGACCTTCCATCGCTATCAATATCTTCCCTCACATCACGAAGTTTTTCTTGCAAGACTTTAAAATCTCTTACCCCAAAAAGAGAAAGAAGATATTTATTTAGAACTAGGTATTTTTCTATCTGCATGATTATCCTTCCATTAACCTTTTAAACTCTGGTTCAATATAATGTAATTCTACTTGAAAGTCTCCAAAATTAGGTGTTAAAATACTTTGTCCGTTTACATAGACTACTTGAGGCTTCCACTCCCGCAACTCTTGTTTTATAAATTCCTTATCCTTTTTGAAGTCTTCTTCTTTCCACTGGTCTGAGTATTCTCTCCAAACAATCGCATAGTCTCTTCCTTCTTTTTCTCCGAGAACAAAAAAATAGGTTTTTCCGTTATCGGTTCTTCTTTTGATTTTCTTTACTTTTAATCCAAGAAGATAGTTAAATGTTTCTGGTATATCTACAATCATTTCTTTGGGTTCGCCAACTTCAGAAAGGTTTACTTTTAGCTTATAAGCAAAAGGATTTTTTAACTTTTCAATGTTTAGTAAGTATGGGCTATCTCTTGTTTCAAATTCTAAGAAGTATTTTATTAGATATTCATCTTTAAAAAGGTTTTGTGCTGATTTATTTTCTTTTAGTTCGATGTTATCAAGAGCATCCTCGTATTGTTCAAGAATTTGGTATTTGAAGAAAACTCCTAATCCATCTAAATCTTGAGGTCTTCCTTCTCTCCAGTTAAATGAATAAGCTACTTTTTTTATTCTTGGTAATATAATAGTTTCAAAATAGTCCGCCATTTCTACAAGGATAAATTTTCTATTGCCCCCATCTTCTTTATTTAGTTTCATTACAGCATGAGCCGTTGTTCCTGAGCCAGCGAAAAAATCAATGATTAAAGAATTTATATCAGATCCTATTTTTAGTAAATGTTTTATCAAGCTAGAGGGTTTAGGATATTCGAAAAGTCTTTTATAAAATAAATTCTCTATTTCTGATGTGCCTAGTTCATTAGGAAATTCCAAAATTAATGTATCGTAAGGATTAGTTCTTTCTCTTGGGTTACCTTCATTATCAACAAGTTCATACTCTTTATAATAAACTTTCCATTTATCACTTCTATGTTTCCTAAAAACTATAAAACCATTTTCTATACCCCACTCTACTTTTTCTTTAGACCACCTAAAAATCCACCTTTTGTCATTAGGATCACTTCCTGGCCATATTACAATTTTTTCTGGTGCTGGAATTTTCTTAAAAACTTTGCCATTAAAAACTTCAATAATTCGTCCTTTTTCAATAATTATTGGGTAATCCAAGCTTTCAGAATATTGTATGCTGCCTCGATCTAATTGATTTAAATCAAATTTTCCTCTTTTTTTAACGTATTCATCTTCATATCTAAATCTTGATAAATCAGCAGTTTTTCTGTTCACTTTTGCCATTTCAATATCTTTTGCATAACACAATATATAATCATGAGAATTAGCTATGTGTTTTATATCTTGTCTAGGTGCTGTTCCTGATTTTCTCACAAAATTAGCTATATAGTTGTCCTCTCCAAAAATCACATTACAAAGTAAATTTAATCGAGATGTTGAATTGATTCTTGCTTGAGCTCTAAGGGTATCTCCTATACTGATAAAGCAAATAGCATCATCTCTCATCAATTTCCTTGCTAAACTTAACCTATTTTCCATCATTGTAAGCCACGAAGAATGTTGATATCTATCTCTATATAGAAACTCATCATTTCCTGT
>JGI20127J14776_1000476_pt1 | contig 10428 bp, 10 predicted proteins | sample JossMetagenome_2_FD_14776 | JGI IMG/M metagenome (IMG submission 14776)
CAATTACTAACACCTTGCAGAACTTATTGTCCTATTAAATCTTCTACACTAATAATGAACCTTTAATTACGGGCATTATTGAATAAAGACCTTCATGGGCTCGTAGTTGTTTGTGGGATTTATAAACCTGAGGCAATAAGGGTTATACAGAATTAGTAACCCTGATATCTAAGCGAACTTTAAAGATGTGTGGTGCATAATCCCTAACTATCCTCCTATTAATAACAAGGCAGTTAAGTCCTAATTCATGGCAGTACTTCTCAACGAGATCCCCTGCCTCACCGAATGGATCCTCCTCAGTACCNAGGTGGTAGAAATGAACAAAACCGCCGTCCTTAACGCACGTTAGGGATTGCTTAAGGAATTTGTGCGCACCCAATGGCAGAGTCAGCAAAACCCTATCCACATTGTGAAAAAGTCCCATTAAGTTAGCCGCATCTCCAAGGAGTGGCAATACCTTACCCTCAAGCTTATTCAACTTAATATTACTGAGCATGTAATTGTAGGCGTACTCATTAAGCTCAATGGCTATCACCAACCTAGCCAATGGCTGCCTCTTCAGGATCGCCACTGCGTAGGGCCCAACACCCGCGAATGGGTATAGAATAACCTCGCCAGGCATTACCTGCCTCGCGATATCCTCCCTATCACCCTGATCCCTAGGCGAGAAGTAAGCCTTCGTTGGGTCAACACGGATCAGGTAGCCATCCTCCTTATGAACAACCTCAGTGGGCCCAGGAATAAGCACCTCGTATTTATAGAGCCTAAACTCGCCCTCTCTAGCACCAACCCTCCTAAGCACAGCCCTAACATGCCTATTCAACTTCATTATAGCCTCACCAATTACCACCTTATAATCCTCAAGCTCCGGCGGTATCTCGACGATGGCCACCGCGCCGGACCTGGAGCCAACTACGTCAAAGCTCCTGGGTATTTTATCCCAGAGCTCCTTAGGCACGAGCGCCTTAACGAAATCCTTCAGCGTTGGCACAATACCCATAATCAAGGACCTGTTGGGTTTTAAAGCCAGTCTTCGTCGTTAACCACATGGAATAAAAATTAATAAGCACTTGTAAAACGCCTTCCTCCAATGAGCAAATTAATAGAATCGATGCCTGGCATTGTATCGTATAGTACGGTTAGGGAGGTTAAAGGACCATTAATAGTCATCGAGAGAACAAAGGGGGTTGCTTATAACGAGATTGGCGAGGTCGTTGGACCCGACGGAATGCCAAGGATGGTTCAGGTGGTTGAGGTAGGCAGTGATTATGCCGTGGCTCAGGTATTAACGGGTACACTAGGCTTACCTGCCAAGGGTAGTACCGTGAAGTTCTACGGAAGGACGCTCAGGATACCAGTTAGTGAGGATTTATTGGGCAGGGTACTCGACGGTAAGGGGCAGCCTAGGGATGCCATGCCTTTACCACCGGCTGAGGAGTACCTGGACATAAACGGTGAACCACTCAACCCATACGCCAGGGAGTACCCGGAGGAGCCTATCGAGACAGGCGTCAGCGTGATCGACGGTCTCAACACAATGGTTAGGGGACAGAAGCTACCAATATTCAGCGGGACGGGACTCCCACACAACATGCTAGCCGCCCAGGTGGCTAGGCAAGCAACCGTTAGAGGTCACGAGGAGGAATTCGCAATAATCTTTGCGGCGATGGGTTTGAAATCCGAGGAGGCGCTATTCTTCCTCAATGAGTTCAGGAGGACTGGTGCATTAAGGAGGTTGGTCATGGTCCTCAACCTAGCAAGTGACCCAATCGCAGAGAGAATCCTAACACCAAGGACAGCCCTAACAATAGCCGAATACCTAGCCTGGTATAGGGATTACCACGTATTAGTAATCCTAACGGATATGACGAACTACGCCGAAGCCCTCAGGGAACTATCATCATCAAAAGGCGAGCTACCAGGTAGGCGTGGTTATCCAGGTTATATGTACACGGATTTCGCGACGATATACGAAAGGACTGGTAGGGCGAAGGGTAAGAGGGGCAGCATAACGCAATTCCCAATACTTACAATGCCACACGACGATATCACACACCCAATACCAGACCTGACTGGTTACATAACCGAGGGCCAGCTAGTCCTAAGCAGGACACTGTGGGGCAAGGGCATATACCCACCGTTTGACGTAATAATGAGCCTATCAAGGTTGATGAAAGACGCCGTAGGTGAGGGCAAGACAAGGGACGACCACAAGTACGTAGCTAACCAACTAATCGCAGCCTACTCAAGGGCGCTAGACGTCAGAAACCTGGCACTACTCGTCGGCGAGACGAACCTGAGTTGGCGTGAGAGGAGGTACCTAAGGTTCGCAGACCAATTCGAACGTAAATTCATCGCCCAAGGTTACTACGAGAGAAGGACCTTTGAGCAGACACTTGATATTGCTTGGGATGTTATTAGTATATTACCTGAGGACGAACTCACGAACGTACCACCAGACATATCCAAGAGGTACTATAGACGCTCGATCTTCGAATCCATAAAGGACGTTGGTGCGTAAAATCTACAATTAGTATTTTGTAAATAGTGTTAAGGGTCTCGTTCGTTAATATTTACAGAGTTCACGGGAGGCAATCTTAATAAATTCTGTACAATAACTGATCACCTATGCCTAAGACTAAGGCGAAGGAAAAGATGGTGCTGATAAGTGTGCACATACCGAAGCAGATGTTAGAGGAGCTTGATGAGTTCGTGAAGCAGGGCATATTCCCAAGCAGGAGTGAGGCGATACGTATCGCTATAAGGGACCTGCTCTATAGGGAGAATTCGAGGAGCAAGACCCAGAATGTGGAGGATTTAATATTATTACCGGGAAGGTGAGGTTTAAAAAGGAAGGTGGTGACTTGCCACGATAAAAATATCAGAATTGAATTATCAATTACTTCTTTTAAAATAATTCTATATAAGCGCATATATTATATACGCAACACATAGGCAATATTATTTAAGGGTTAATCTCAATTAATTACGTGAGGAAAATTATTGCGGGTATAACTGGAGCTAGTGGTGTGGTGTATGGTGTGCGTTTTCTAGAGGTTATTAAGCGGTACGCCAGTGATGCTGAGGTTCACCTAATAATTAGTAATGCCGCGGTTAAGTGTTGAGGCATGAGTTAGGTCTTGATAGGGACTACGTGGTTAGGCTTGCGGATAGGGTTTATGGCGAGGACGAGTTGGATGCGCCGATTGCGAGTGGCTCGTTTAAGCATGATGGTATGGTGATAATACCCTGCTCCATGAAGACCCTCGCCTCCATAGCCCATGGTATTGCGGATAACCTGATCACGAGGGCTGCTGATGTGGCTTTGAAGGAGAGGAGGAGGTTAATCCTAGTAATTAGGGAGACGCCGCTTAATTTGGTGCATATTAAGAATATGGAGTTGGCTACGTTGGCTGGTGCCATTGTCATGCCTGCCGCGCCGGCTTTTTACCATAGGCCTAGGAGTGTTGATGATTTGGTGAATTTCATTGTTGGTAGGGTGTTGGATTTGTTGGGTATTGAGAATGATCTGTACAGGAGGTGGGGACAGGCATGACGTGAGGAGTGCCCTTTTCAAGATCCCAATAATGCGATTCTACTGCCTTGGGTTAAGGCGATGCGGTTTTAAAGGAGTTTGGTGAGTTGCTTGTTGGTTCATGGATTTGCCTGTTTGTACGAGGTGCGGTAAGAGGCTTGCGAATTACTATAGGGCGTCTAGTGGCGAGAGGCTGTGTCTTAATTGCCTATTTGGGTCTATTGAGGATACCGTGCTTTGGACCATTAGAAGGTATAGGCTTATTGTTGATGGTGATAGGGTTGGTATAGCGATTAGTGGCGGTAAGGATAGCCTAACGTTGATGTACCTTCTCGGTAAGTTTAGGAGGCAGGGTAAGATACCGAGGAATGTTGAGTTGATTGCGTTCAGTATTAATGAGGGACAGCCGTACAGCTGCTTCTATAGGATGTCAAGGGCTGATTATGTGCAGAAGCTTGGTGAGGAGTTTGGTATACCGTATAGGGTCTATACCTTTAGGGAGTTGTTTGGGGTTACGGCTTCGGATATAGCTCACGGCTTATGGTCCAGAGGTATTAATGTGCATATGTGCACGATAGATGGCGTGTTGAGGCGTAGGGCCATGAACATGATCGGCCGCCAACTTGGGTTGACCAAGATAGCCACTGGTCATAACCTGGATGATGAGGCTCAGACCGTGCTCCTGAACGTGCTTAGTAATGACTTGGATAGGTTTGCTTGGTTTGGTCCGACCCCTGAGGTTGATAGGGAGGGTTTTATACCTAGGATTAAGCCGTTGCGTTTTGTTAGGGAGGAGGAGATAGCGATTTATGCGTATTACCATGGCATACCGCTCATGGAGTTGGAGTGCCCGTTTGTGTATAGTAATCCTAGGTATGAGTTGAAGTTTACGTTGGCTAGGTGGGAGAGGGATAATCCCAACATTAAGCATTCCCTGGTCTCGTTTGGCGATTCGCTCGCTAAATTAATGAGTGAGAGGGCGGTTAATGTGCCGCTCAATAGATGTAGGTACTGTGGTGAGCCTACGTCTAAGGACGTTTGTAGGGTTTGTGAGTTAATGAGTAGGGCTGGCTTGCTTGAGAGGTACTTGGCTCATTTAAGGACTTTGAAGCTTACGGAAACGCAGTCACCATTGTAGCTCTTGTTGACGACCTCAACGTTAGCCTTCAGGGCTTGTGTTAGGAAGCCTGTGTAGTACTCGATCATTAGCTCTTCAATTACGTGTTTATCATTTAATTCGCTACAGGACCTTATGGTGATTACGCCGTCTCTCTCAACCAATGTTATCCTGCCTAGGCCCCTGAATTGCCCCATCCTGACTAGCTCGCTTAGGTTGCTGTTGCGTAGTGCTGATGAGTCAGCGCTTCCTAAATCCCTTATTACCCTCCTAAAATCGGTATTTGCCAGTAGATCCTTTATTCTCTCCAGCTCCAGGATGAGGACTTGGTTGTCCCTGAACGTTGGCATTATCATCGAAGGTACCATAAATGCCTCCCTCTCAACAACCCTATACCTAACCCACTCCACGAAGGAGAACTTCCTGAGCTCCCTCTCGAGGTCATTAAGTGATGAGTCACTATTTGTTAAGTCGACTATGAAGTGTAGGAGGAGTTGGGTTCTGTTTACGGATATGTTTAGTATGTTTATTCCGTGGTCTGCGAATACGTTAGACAACGCCGCAAGTATGCCGGGCCTGTCTGCCGTGAACTTCACTAGGAATTCCCCAAGTACCTTATCCCTACCCTCAAACGATAGCGCCAGGTCTCTGTACAATGTTTCCACAAGCCAACCCCCAAGACCTATGTTTTAAAAACTTATTTGCTACGTAGGTTACGAGCTTATTTTATTGGGTTAAATAGCATGAGGAAGGGTGGGTAGATATTACATGGAGTATGGCGGTTAATTTTTATAAGGGTATTTTGTAATTAGCGTTTTGGGACCTTTATTGGTATGGAGTTTAGGCCGAGGTTACAGGATAAGCGTTGGGACGTATCAAAGGAGGTTGAGTTGCTGAGGAAGTGGGAGGAGGAGGGGTTATTCGAGGTAAAAATCGATAGAAACAAACCAATACTCGTCATTGATACGCCACCTCCATACCCGTCTGGCAGACCGCACATTGGCGGTATTGCTCACTATGCCCAAATCGATATGGTGGCTAGGTACTTCAGGATGAGAGGTTACAACGTCGTGTTTCCATTCTACGCCGACAGGAATGGCTTGCCTGTGGAGGTTCAGGTTGAGAGGACCTATGGGATAAACATGTACGAGATACCCAGGGAAAAATTCCTTGAACTGTGTAGGAAGTTCCTTGATGAGTATGAGGGTGAGTTTGTGTCCATATACAGGCGTTGGGGTGGTTCATTCACTTACTGGAGGAATGGGACGGATAGTGAGGAGTATAGGAGGGTTACCCAGGAAACATTCATTGAGTTGTGGAGGAGGGGTTTGATTTACGAGACTAGTAGACCAACACTTTGGTGCCCGAGATGCAGGACAGCGTTGGCTGAGGCTGAGGTTGAGTATAAGGATGAGGACTCGTACCTAAACTACATAAAGTTCAGGGTTAAGGAGACCGGGGAGGACATAATAATAGCCACCACAAGGCCGGAGCTTCTGCCGGCTACTGTGGCTGTGGCCTTCAACCCAGGCGATGATAGGTACAGGAGGTTAGAGGGTCTCCACGCGATAGTGCCACCGCTCAATCAGGAGGTTCCAATAATTACGCATCCGTCGGTCAAGCCCGACTTCGGTACTGGGCTTGAGATGATTAGTACCTTCGGCGACACTAGGGATTTAATGGTCGTTAATGAGTTGAGGCTGCCCATGAAGATAATAATTAACCCGGATGGTACGCTAAATGAGGGTGCAGGTAAGTACAGGGGGTTGAGTGTTAGGGAGGCTAGGGAGACCATAATTAGGGATTTGCAGGAGATGGGCTTGATCGTTAAGAGGGAGCCGCTTAGGCACACCGTGCCCATTTGTTGGAGGTGTAAGACGCCTATAGAGATAATAATTACCAAGGAGTATTTCCTGAAGCAATTGCCCTTTAAGGATGACTTGGTGAAGATGGTTAGGAATGAGATGGTGATTAAGCCGCCTGAGTACGCCCAAACCCTTATTGATTGGATAAAGTCCCTAGAGTTTGATTGGCCTATCTCGAGGCGTAGATACTACGGGACCGAGATACCGATATGGTACTGCATTGATGATGAGGGTAATGCAAAGCCCATAATTCCGAACCCAGGTAAGTACTACAGGCCCTGGAGGGATGAGCCACCACCTGAGGTTAAGGAGCAGTGCCCAAGCGGTAAGTTGGTTGGTGAGGATAGGGTCTTAGATACTTGGTTTGACTCATCAATATCCTGGATTTATGCAACAGGCTATACAAAGCCAGAAATTAGGGTCTTTGAAGTGGCTTACCCACACAGCATACTTAGGCCTCAGGGTTACGACATAATCAGGACGTGGCTCTATTACTCGGTTGTTAGGGCATACCTACTCTATGGGAAACCGCCGTTTAAGTACGTTAGGATTAGTGGTATGGGGCTTGATGAGAAGGGCGAGGCGATGCATAAGTCGAAGGGTAACATAATAGATCCCATGCTGCCCATAGAGAAGTACGGCGCCGACGCCGCTAGATTCTGGGCAGCTGCCTCGGCTAAATTGGGTAGTGATTATAGGTATAGTGAGCAGTTGATAAGGACCGGGCATGATTTCGCCGTGAAGCTCTGGAATATTGCCAGGTTTATATCCTCATTCCCAGAGGTTAATGACGACTACGAGTTAACAGCCCTAGACCTAATGATACTAGCTAAAATGAATGATGTTGCTAGGAAGGCAATCGAGGCATACAACGAATTCGACGTTTATGTACCCATAAACCTAATCTACGACTTCATGTGGCACGTGTTCGCTGATCACTATCTCGAGGCCGTTAAGTCCAGGGCATACAATAGGGAGGGGTCGTTCAGTGAGGGGCAGCAGAGGGGTGCCTGGTTCACGCTGTATAAGGTCTTGAAAACCATGCTTAAGTTATTGGCTCCCATAATGCCTTTCGTGACCGATGAAATATGGAGGAGTCTGTATGGTGAGTCGATTCATAGACAGTTAATTGAGGACCCAGACCCGAGGTTTGACAACGCCGAGTACCTCAGGATGCTCGAGCCATTCATGGAATTTAACAGCGCAATATGGACATATAAGAATAGGGCTGGGTTAAGTCTGAATGAGGCGATTGAGGGTATCGTGTACGCGCCAGAGATACTTAAACCGCTTGAGGCTGAGTTAAGGGCTATGCATAAGATTAGGGAGTTACGTTTTGGTAAGCCGGAGGGTGGCAACTACGAAACCCTAGATGAGAAACTAGGTATTTACCTGGTCAAATGACCCAGGGCAATTAATATGGACCCGGTAATCACCGATGCTATGGATATTAAACCAACAATTAGGAGTACCGCGCCAAAATCGTAGTATTGAAGCAGGAAGCCGATTACGTATGGTGATATGGAGCCGCCAAGTTGGCTCATGAAGTTTAGGAAGCCGCTTGTTGCACCAACACTCTTGGTAAACCTGGAAATGGCTATTGAAGGGGCTGCGTAGAAGCCGTAGAGAAAACCAAGCGAGAGCATGGCTAGTACCAGGAGGTAAATTATTGATACCTTAGGTATTAGGCAAATAAGTATGGCTAGGAGAAGTGATGATGATATGCTCGGTATCACATAACCAAGTCTATCACCAAGATACCCACCAATAATGGCGCCTGCGGAACCCATTATCGAAGCTAGGAAGGCGAAGAACCCGCTATATGATGGCGGCACATTAAGTACATGAACCACAAAATAAGTCGACCAACCAAGGAAGCCCAGGTAGGAAAAGCCTGAGGAGAATCTGATAAACCCCATAACCCAGGATTCCAATGTTTTCAGGGCCTATGGTTATCTTACCGTTGACCTTACCATGCCTCGGTACTTTAATCAACGGTACCGTGGATGCCAGGACTATTGCTGCGAATAGTATGAAGGGTATGGGGTGATTTACTGAGAATAGGTATGGCGAGAGCATTATTGAGAGTGATGAAGCGAGGAAGAACATGCTCTGGTAAATACCGGCGCCCAGTCCGCTTCTGCCATAGTTCATTAACACCATACTTATTAGGGAGACGTAGGTTATGGCCATTAACGAACCCATCACGAACTGCACAGCCAGTAATGCGCCGTAATTATTAACGATGAAGGGGTATAGGGTATTGAGTAATGCAATCATTATTAGTATGTAAATGACTATACCGTAACCATACCTATCCACCAAAAATCCACCGATCACCTGGAAGATTGTGTAGCCAACCCATAGCATTGATATTACTAGGCCACCCAGGGCCGTGCTTATACCATTCCTACCCACGAGGTATGGTAGTAACGATGGTATGGAAAACCTAACAAGAACCACTGAGAAGAATGCTAAGGAGGCGGCGGCCAGGATAAATGCACCACCCCTATTGGCATTCATGTCGTTAATTGCATTAGAAGGGTTAATAAATACTGGCTTTACCCATGCCCGCTATGGCGGAGGTATACCTTGTGTATAGGGTTACACCGAGTAGGTCGGATGTAAATTATGATGAGTTGAAAAACACGATAAGGAAATCCCTTGAGCCTAAGTACAAGGTTGATAAGGTTGAGGAGGAGGATATAGGTTTTGGAATAAAGGCTCTTAGGGTTTACATCAGGATGCCTGAGGAATCTGAGGAGCACTCAAGCGATGAGGTTGAGAACATACTAAGTGGTATAGACGGTATAGGGAGCATTGAGCTTGAGTACTTCACAAGACTCGGCTTCTGAAGGCCTTGTTTTAAAAATAATCGTAATTAATCATTGAGATTATTAACGCAATAAGTTTTTTAATTCCACGGGGTATTAATGGGTGAGGATTATGATGGAGGGTGGTCATGTTGATGAGTGGATTGAATTGATTGTTAAAGAAGCTAAACAAAGGGATGCCCAGAGACCCATTGTTAGGGTTGACCCTGAGGTAATGAGGAATTACGGCATTGAACCTGGCATGGTACTGCTTATTGAGGGTAGAAGGAGGACTGCGGCGAAGGTTTGGTACGGCCTGCCTGAGGATGAGGGTAAGGGCATAATAAGGATGAACGCGATAATTAGGAAGAACGCTAATGTCGAGATTGACCAGAAGGTTAGGGTGAAGAAGGCTGAGGCAAAGAAGGCTGGCTTGGTTAAGTTGGCGCCTGTGAATATGACGATAAGTGTTGATCAAAACTTCGTACAATACACAAAGCAGAAGCTTAGGGATTACATACTGATGGAGGGTGACTTGGTCCAGATCCAGGTTCTTGGTCAACCATTAACATTCCAGGTGGTTCAGACTAAACCCAATGATGCACCGGTGATTATTGATGAGGACACGAACCTAATGATATATGAGAAGCCCGTTGAGAACATAAACATACCGAGGATCACCTGGGAGGATATTGGTGATTTAAAGGAGGCTAAGGAGAAGATTAGGGAGTTAGTTGAGTTACCACTCAGGCACCCAGAGATCTTTGAGTACCTTGGTATTGAGCCTCCCAAGGGTGTTTTGTTGATTGGACCGCCGGGCACTGGTAAGACTTTGTTGGCCAAGGCCGTGGCTACGGAGACCAACGCCTACTTCATAGCCATTAACGGACCCGAGATTGTATCTAAGTATTATGGTGAGTCTGAGGCTAAGTTGAGGGAGATTTTTGAGGAAGCTAAGAAGAATGCGCCGGCGATAATATTCATCGACGAGATAGATGCAATAGCACCAAAGAGGGAGGAGGTCACAGGAGAGGTGGAGAAGAGAATTGTGGCCCAGCTGCTCACATTAATGGATGGTCTTCAAGAGAGGGGACAGGT
>JGI20127J14776_1000477_pt1 | contig 10416 bp, 11 predicted proteins | sample JossMetagenome_2_FD_14776 | JGI IMG/M metagenome (IMG submission 14776)
AGGAACCCTAACAATGTTTTAAGGGAGTATGTCTTAAAGAGGTTGTAGAAGGTGAGAATATCGATTATTATGGCTGAGTGTGTGTCCATTGAGCTTCACTACTTCTGCTCATCAATACCCCAAGGCTTTAGCTCCTTACACCGTTACACAAACAAGCGCTACACTAGCATCTATAACGGGCTTCACTCCCTTAACGTCTCTCGCTATGTGTGTTAAGAGACTGTGTGATATCTATGATGCGGAGGCGATGGCTTTCCTAACTTATAGGCCCGGGATACTGATTAATTTTATTAGGCTCCTGATCACTATCCATGGCTACTTAAATGGTTTAGGGCTTAGGAGGTTTGAGGATTACTTGGTTAAGTTCTCTATATGGGTAGATACCGAGATTGAGAACTGGAGGAAGCCACAAATAGTTATCAAGCTTCTTGAGAATGGCCTTAGCAAGATTAGTGAGAAGGGGTTGGATGAGCTTAGGCTCCTAGAGAACATAATTAGAATTGCTTCAGAGCTTGCTTCCCGAGAAACCTTGGCAGAAATCCTTATCTTAGTTGAGTAGCATTGCAAAAACCTTTTAGCCCAATGGATTTTCATCGTTTCGCCACCTTCCTAGCTCAGCAACTTTCATGTTCACCATCGGGTCTTGTGCAAGTAGCTAGAGCACCTGAACTCGCAAGTCCTGTACATGCTCAATACTTTATGAATCCAAGGAGGTTAAGGAATAGAGCAGATTTATGAAAACTAGAGAAAGTTTGTCGCATAGAGATTTGGTTAAAGCTCTAAAGCTTGTAGAGGCAATAATTAGTTATGTAAATGGTATTGTTAGTAAAATTGAGCTAGGTATTCTAAGCAAAGCATTTCAAGATCCGGAAAACAGGGCATAGCTAGGAAGATCTACTTAATACATAGGAGGGATAGTTTCAGGGGGTTCAGCTCTCATATAAGTTCATGTGGTTTGATGTTTTTCATCGCATCATCTCTTTTCCTCTGCACCCCGCTCGGGTTCTCATCGGGCTTGGAGGCATTCAGGGCCACCCCAGAGACCCCACATCTTGGGTTGCTGCCCTTGGGGAGAGCCCTCTACGGCTCTTCGCCCCTCACAGGGAACCTCATGAAAATGCCTAATAGTGTTAAACCTTATAAACCTTTATGAAACTAGAAACAGCTGCAAAAGGCATTCTCAGTATATGTGGAGAAGGTTAAGAGTAATCCAAAGATAGAGCTTGTCCTAAATAGTATTGTCACTGAGGTTCTAGGCGATGAGAAGGTTACTAGTGTTAGAGTCAGGAATGTTGTTACTGGTGAGGAGAGGGTTATAGAGGTTGATGGGGTATTCGTAGAGATAGGGTCTGAACCGCCAAAAGATTTCCTAAAGTCTATTGGTCTAGAGCTTGATGAGGAGGGATACATAGCTGTAAACCCTGATATGAGCACAAACCTACCAGGAATATTTGCTTGTGGAGATGTTGCTGGAGGAAAGTACACGTATAGATTTGAGCGGATAATAACAGCAGCTGCAGAAGGAGCAATAGCAGCTGATGCAGTGTACAAGTACCTACTAAAGATTAAGACAACAAAGATTGAGGAACCTAGGGGCTAGATACGTAGTGCTGCCTTAACAGCTTCTCTGTGTAGAGGCGTTTGCCAAGCAACAAATTTTCCCACACCAATCTCAGGGTCTTCTTCAGGCGGAGGTTCATCAACCCAGAACTTGTGCTCCCTAGGATAAAGATCGTAGACTATGAGGTTTCTGGATATAAGCTCATTAATTAGTTCCTCAGGCGCGTCAGGACTCCACAGATGGTCTGGATCCTCAACAGCTAGCTCTAACCACTTCCTCCACCTAGCCACAAAGCTGGGAACCAATTGCTTTGACTTAATAAGCCCAGTAACAACCTTATTGGCACCCCACTCTGCTTGATAAAGCTTTGAAAGAGCATCAGGATTTCCACCAGTTAGTCTCCAAACCTCATCAAAGCTTGGCTTTATTCCTGGGATTCTGTTGTAGAGCTCCTCAAATCCTTTCCTACCCATGTTCCACATAGGCGTTATCTCTGCCCATCTATGTCTGCCAATCCTCCACCTAGATAAGCCTTCGCTAGTAGCAACAACAATCACAATGTTTTCGTAGGGCTCTGGTGGGTACTCAATGATGTTTAGAAGCATCTTCGTATACATCTCAGCCCTATCCAAACCAATAGCCTGGAAAACCTCGTCAACAAGAATAGCAACCCTCTTCTTCATCCACCTCTTCAACAATTGATTTACCAAGTATATCACCAAATCAACAAGCTTTAATGGAGTGTATCCCGTGACATCGATTATGGCATTTGTTAGCTCCTTAACAACCTCCTCAACATCAGTATATGCAATAAGCTCTCTGTGTAGAACATCTATATATATAACATCGAAATTCATCTCCTTAAGAATTTCAGTTGCTTGTCTAAGCCAAGCCGATTTACCGCAGCCTTCAGGACCAAAAACTATTAACGGGTATCTAGTACCTTTCTCACCAAGCTCATAAACATGCTTAACCGCTTTATCTCTATCAATGAACTCTACCTCTAGCTTAGGAGCAAAGCGTAGCCTAACTCTCTTCATATCTACACAACTCAGCATTCTATTTAGCTCTCCTTAAATTGTTAATAGCTTTAACCACCCTCGCACCATGCTATAGTAGGTGGTGATCTGCATGAGTATGGTTATTAGAAATGGCGTTGTTGTAACCAGCTTGAGAGTGATTGAGAGAGGATATGTTCTCATAAGGAATGGTGTTATTGCTGAGGTTGGTAAAGAACCTTTCTCTGGCTATGCTGAGGAGGTTATAGATGCTGAGGGTATGCTTATTGTTCCAGGCTTTATCGACACCCATACTCACGGTATTGGGGGTCTTGACTTCACTGCTAACAGGGATCCTGAAAGCGTTTTGAAAATGGCTAAGAGCTACGCTAGGCATGGGATAACAGCCTTCTTGGCATCAACTGTTACAGCACCGTTGGAGGTTCTTGAGGAGGCATGTAGAGCTGTTAGGGAGGCTATAGATATGTGGAGAGGTGAAGGAGCAAAGATTCTTGGCGTACACCTTGAGGGCCCCTACATAAATCCTGAGATGGCTGGTGCTCAGAACAAGGCATGGATTAGGAAGCCAGACCTAGAAGAGTTTAAGAGGTTGGTAGAGAGTTGTAGAGGAGTAGTTAAGCAAGTGACTATAGCCCCAGAGCTTCCAGGTGCAGACAAGTTGATTGAGTATGCAAGGTCTAGAGGAATCATTGTTAGTGCTGGACACACAAATGCTTCTTATGAAGAGGGGCTGAAGGCGGTTAAGTTAGGGGTGACAAAAGCTAACCACCTATTTAATGGCATGACAAGGTTTCACCATAGAGAGCCTGGCATAGCCTTAGCGTTGCTACAATCGCCGAATGTCTACCTAGAGATAATAGCGGACTTCATTCATCTCCACCCAGCTGTTGTGAAGATGGTTATAGACTACGCAACACCGAAGAGAGTAGTGCTAGTAACAGACTCAATAGCGGCTACAGACATGTCCGACGGGATATACGAACTAGGAGGATTGAAAGTCATTGTTGAGAAAGGGGTTTGCAGACTAGCAGACACTGGAGTATTGGCTGGAAGCACACTAACAATGGACGAAGCATTCAAAAACATTGCTAGCCTAGGGTACAGCCTACAGGAAGCAGCTATTATGACCAGCCTAGCGCCAGCTAAGAGCTTAGGTATAGAAAGGTTGGGGGATATAGAAGTAGGGTACAGTGCTGATATAGCAATACTCGATAAGGATTTCAGGGTTGTAAAAACAATTGTTAGTGGTGAGATTGTTTACGAGAAATGAAGTTCATTACTAAGATCTAGATATTGATGCTCCTGGAATTACCACGAAATCTCGTAACCTCCATAATATTGATGCTCCCCCTCCAGATGATATTGTTCCCCACTCAGTACCTATCTCCCAGCTTAGTAAGTAATGATCTGACACATCAAAGGTTGCATACTTTGCTGCTTCTCTGACGAAATCTATTGGGTTGTAAGTTACGTATCCGCATACATGCTTCCAGTTCTTAGGTTTGAACGCTATGTACTGCCACCCACCCCATGTAACACTATCCATTCTCCAAACCTCCCACTCAGCATCAACAACAGTTCCGTTAAGCACTATTGGTATCCTTGTCTCACCAACTTTGTTCCCAGCTGGGTTAAGGTTGTTACTGAATAGCCAGACCATTACCTCTAGATCACCACTACCTGGTGGTGTACCAGGAGACTTGGCGATGGGTTCTCGAACTATCCATGCATCAGCAGCTATATTCAAGTTCATATCTGGTGAGTACCTCTCCAAACATATGTAGAAGGATACTATGAAGGGCTTTGCATCCCTTACCCTCATTGGGAATGGGACTCCATAACCATTAGCGTAGCTCTTACCCCAAGGCTTCCTACCAATCACGATCTCTGGGTATCCATTAGTCCACGTCAAGGGATTCACATCCTTAACATCTATGTATACCTCGATACCCCTAGAAAGAGGATCTATAACAACTCTTTGCACACCTTTATAGCTCTTAACATTCCACGGGTTGATCTCTGCAAAAACCTCTGGAGCACCATCATCATTAAAGTCTGCAGAGCTCCGGGGATTTGAAGGGTATTCAAGAATCACCCTAGGCTTCAAAGTCATAGTCTCAACAGCTGTTACAGTAATAGTTTGTGCAACTGTAGATATATTTATTTCTGTCTTGGTAATGGTTACGGTACTAAAAGCTGTGTATGTAGTAATGGTAGTGCCAAGGTTTGATGATGTATAGAGGTAGCCTATGACAAAAACCACTAGAAGCATCGCTACAAGAGTAGATAGATAAACAGTTCTTCTTAGGTTCATCATATCGCAGTAATATACTTCATTTTTCAGATAACTTAAGTTTTTCGGAAATCTTAATGAAATTCCGGAAAAGTGTGCATCAGAAGTACAAGTCTTCGCTCCTCACAAATTCATGAGTTCATTTTACATAAATATTTTAACTTACATTCAATTACTGTACAAGCTATAATGGAGGCATATATACTTAAATATCTGTCCATACTATGTAATATCCACGTAAAAAGGGTTTGAGGGGCTTAGGTTATGAGCTTGGATGTTACTGCAATACTGAATAGAATCTATGAGAAGCCTCTATCCTTAAGTAAAGAGATTGATTGCGCTATTGCATGTATTAGTGGTGGTGTTGATAGTACTACCTCAGCTGTTGTAGCTATGAGTACCAAGATTACAATCCATATCTATGACCACCCCCCACAACAAGTTATGCAACATTCACATTAAAATTCTTAGGTGCTAAGCAATATGTGTCAGGATCTTTTGAAGACTATACCACTTCTTCAACTCTCTACACGCTATCACTTCAAGAAGCATTACTAATTACTGAAGCTAAGCTTTTCAGCAATTTAATATGCGTCGACATCAGTACTCATTCCTGGTGAAGAGCATGTTAAGTGTATCGATATTCACATGAGTTGCTGTGAGTTGTTTAGGGGTGGGAAAGAGGTAGGGTATGGGTAATTATGACAACGCGTTTGGCGGAGACTATGCAATTGCCGGTTACGGATCTTGATCTAGATGTTTAAGTGTCTCACCATATTTTCTAAAGTCATGATCTTCAAGAAGCATGCACACATCAATGTCTTTTGCCCATTCGCTTAGGTGCTCCTTCCTATAATCCCTAACACCCCTTAGTTTCCTAAGCTCATGCTCTGGATCTTGTCTGCACCTAGTCTTGTCCCCTCCAAGCCCTATACAAAGCCAAGTCTCATGCCTGGTGTCAGCAAAGGCGGTAGTGATATGTATGTTGAGAGGAACATTGCTGAATATCTTATCAATGCAGTTCCTTACCTCATCAGGCTTGCCTTCTGTATCAGCAACAATAAGGATCTTAGTGTCTTCACCACCAGATCTAGAAATAGCCTTTCCCCCTTAACCCAGGATTGCACTTACCAGTAGGAAGTCTCTCAATCCTGGGGTTAAAGCTGTTGTCAAGCTCTTTAACCTCCTTGAGCTTTTCAAGCACTGTCCTGTGAAACCCTACACCATATGTATCCTCAACAAATATTATCTTCTTCATCGAATTATCCTCCAGAACTACCTCATCGTCTTGCCGTAGAGTATGTACTCTGAGTGTGATACTCCGAGCTCTAGAAGCCTCTTCCTAACACTCTTAACATCCTCAATATACTCAACGTTTGTAGATCCATCTGATCCTCTAGAAACAATGATTAGCCTATCAAGATCAACCAAATCAATTACTGCTGGTGAATGAGTTGCTACTAGTACAAGTATTTCAAGATTGTTTAGAAAGTCAAAGATTTTCTGAATAGCTTCAACATGAAGACTATTCTCAATTTCATCAATTAGGAGAATAGATGGATTGAGCTCAACTGCTGTGGCGATGGCCAAGACCTTTATTATGCCATTGGCTGTGTTTCTAGGGCTTAGCTTTATGGATCCTTCCATCACTGTGAAGAAGACCATGTTTGCTGTGCTTCTAGGCTCAATAGCTATGTTTCCGAATACCTCGTTAAGTAGGTGCTCTATAGCTTTAGTTCTCCTCTCTGCAGATAGCTTGTACAGTATTCTTGAGAGGTTGGATGCTCTCATATCAAGCTCATCCTCGCCGTAAAGTGATTGAGGCTTTGTCAAGGCTTCGATATCGGGGTGTTTTAGGAGCAGTGCTCTGCTCACTATTGATAGGGGTATATAGAGGTCTAGGTGCAGAGGATCTGTTGCTTCAGTAAGGAAGCCTGTGAACTCCTTGCTCAATGTAGTGACCCACTCAACTAGTACAGGTAGCCATAGAGGTTTCCTCGCGTAGGGAAGTGCTATGCTACTTACCTAGAGCTCTTTCTGCATATCACCAGAGTCATAGGCTTTGTGGAGAGAGGTGTAAGCAGAGAAATTGTGTAGAAGGATATATTGAACAGCATTTTCATGCTCAAGAGTTACTGTGTCAAGAAGCATGTACTCACCACGTTCTATCCTCCTAAGCCTCTCACCTATCTCCATAAGCTTCGTGTAGAGATCCATTAAATCTTTTTCCTCCGCCCCATGAATCAGCTCTAGAAAGCTAGAGATGCAGTGTGTGCTTACATAGACCCTCACCTCGCTACCTGTAGCCTCAAGCCTTGTGCACCCCCAATCAACAGCAATGTACACAGGCTCAACGCTAAGCCTGCTTCTCGAGTACGCAAACCTCACCTCCAACTTAACAACATGTTTTAGGTGCTTCTCCCCAACCCTCTTAACAATCCTAAAATCAACCCCAAAAACAATGGGGTTCTCAGTATACCTCATAAAGAACAGCTCCTCTGGTGCCCAAGAAAAGCGAACGTGAGGAGCGTAAGGAATCTTTAATAGCTCCTCCCTAGATAAAGCCTTTGACAGGAAGTAGATTGCTTCAAGAATGTTTGTCTTCCCAGCCCTATTAGGCCCAACAAGAAGGTTTACACCAGGCTTAAGCTTAAGGGTGATTCTCTTAATGCTTTTGAAGTTCTCAATCGTTATCTGCTCGAGGAATACCTTGACCTCCATAGTCATAGCAAAGCGTCCTCACAACCCTATCTCGGGTTCAGAAATATTAAATCTAGTTGGGTTGTACTTGCTAATGGGTAAAGAGCTGATTAAACCTCCTAAAAACGTTTTTCGTAGGTTCAATGCTTGATGGGTCTAGAAATAGTCGTTTTAGTGTCTAGCCATACTTAAGTTCTGCATAGTGTGTCTTGACACGGTAATCAATATGCACTTAGAATTGCTCCTCTAACCTAGACAAACTATTGTTTGGTTCCGCTCACTTGCTGTCTCTTGATTATTGATCACTTGAGGGTTGCTATGTATGCTATTGTTGCTGCTAGTAGCGATGGTATTGCATTGATATGCTGTAAAGAGTTTCTGGAAAACCTAACGCTTTGAAGGCTAATCGCAGAAGATGTTCTCTATCTCTGTGACGCTATCTCCTCTCAGCTTAAGTATCTTTAGACCCTCCCCTCTCTTCACCTCAACGTGAAACACAAGCCAGTTACTATCCTCGCATGCGACTACCATGAGTGGTTTGCTGGGTAGCTTCTCCAATGCCTCTATACCTGTCTTCTTCAGTCCTAGCTTCCTTGCTATTGCATCTATTACTTCCTCTATTGCTTCCTTAAGCTCATCCATGCTTATCTCTCTCCTCCTCATTTCGATGAGCTTCCTGAAGAGGCTCCTCAGATCCTCTGGGCTCCTCACCAAGAGCTCCTCATCTGATACTGGAAAGCCTTCGGCATCTCCTGAGAGTGCGTAGAGGTACCTGATTAGATGCCTTATTGAGTGATAGAGCTGTGAAGCAGATTTTCTGGGCATCTCCATGTAGTAGCTCTCTATCGCCAGTCCCAGAGCCGCTAAAACATATCTTCTCAAAATTTTTATGGTGTACTCAGTTATTCTAGGCCTAGATCTTATCATAGATAGGCAGCCTCGATCTAGCAGTGCAACTGAGTCTCTGAGCATGAAGCCTAGAAGAGACCCTTTCTCAATCATTTGATCCAGCTCCTCAGGAGTGAAAAGCTCCACATGGATCCTGGTATCCATAAAATCCAGATTGTATACACGTCTCTTCGGAGCCCTTTTGACCAGAACTAAAACATTTATATCACTAACGCCAGGCACAAAATCAGAAGGTCTTGCAGCTGAGCCGAAGACAACTATAGAACACACATCTTCCGAAACAATGATATTGGGAAGCTCAGAGAGAAGCTCATAAGCCATTCTCAGAAAATTCTTAACATCTTCTCCAGGGAACATGAATAACCCCCAGACATAAGTATCATAAATATCTGTAAATCTCTAGCTGTCGCTAAAATTGTAGATCTTGAGTCTGGTGGCTAGGTTTTTGGCTAGTTTGCACAGCTCTATTGCGTCATGGGGGTTCAAAATCTTGTGTTTAATGCATAGCTTCCAGAACGCATTGCAAGCTTCATAGATTGTTAGATCTAGTATAGCGAAGACGCAGTGCTTTGCAAGCTTTACAAGTTTTCCTCCAGCTTTGGTTAGAAGTGGTGTGTAGACGCTTGCATCAAGAATTATCATATCTTTACCTCTCCTTGCGATCCTCATCAACTACTCTTGCAAGTACGTATGCATCTATCTTCTTACCAATTCTATCAGCAATTTCATCGAGAAGCTTTGCAATCTCCTCATCTCCAGGCTCCCTCAATCCATGAATTATGTACCTAGCAGACTCATAGCTATGCGTATAGTCAAAGCCTGCTTTAGCAACGCTTACTTCAGTTGTATAGCTATAGACACCCATACCAAGCAGCGTCTTCTTTTCCATATGCAAAAGCTGCATAGATGCGGTTAGATCTTTAGATAAGGCTATGCCATGAGAGGCTTCAACCATTTTGCATACCCCTAGGACTCCACATCACCTTATTTACCCATGAAACAGAGTACAAAGGCTCGCCGTGCACAGTCCTATACATTGTGTTTCTAGCAACCATAACAGCTTCAGCAACTACTTTAACCACGAATTCTCCTTTTGAACTCTTAACAACTTCCCATGCCTCTGCAGGTCTCTGCTCAACAATACCCAGCAACTCCCAACCCTCAGCCGGAAGCTCTGAAGGGGCTAGAGGCTTGTTTGCAACAAGCTTCTTAACCTCTTCAGGAACACTCTCAACAGCTACACCACCAACAACCTTAACATCGAAGTTTACACCACCAAAAGGTGAGAACCCAGACTCCCTAACATCAACAATTAGGATCTTAAGCTTCAGAACAGCTCCATCAGAAAGCTTAATCCACCCAATACCAACAGGACTTGAAGCAACGCCCACAACACAACACCCCCTGTGCAGAAAGCCTTTCTCAATAAAAAATGCTTTGCCAAGGTTACTATATAAGCTTTAAACAAGGAAAAGACTGTGTCGCATCATACCTTTGCACAGTGTTAAAGGCTTTGAATAATCAATAGCAACAAACAGGCGAACTCTTCCACACAAAAATAATCACTGGTTTAAGAGCTTAACCTAGGAAAAGAGGGTGTACAACTATACCTGTTAAGGTTAGGAGGAATCTTGTTAGTAAGCCAGAGCTTTAGGCGTCTTAGTTAGTACTTCGTTGACTCCCACTAGTTTTAAGAGCTGCGTTTGTGTCTAAGTATCTGAAAGTATCTGAACTCGCTGAGCCTGGGGATGTATATGCCTGGCTCAAGTACAGCACCATATCCTCCCTTAAGAGATTCTCACCCTTCTCAGCTAGAATTCCATGAATCTCCAATCCCTCTTGCTGAGGAGAGGCGCAGGATTGAGGAGTTGCTTCAGGATGTTAAGGAGAGGCTAGTGGATTTCGCATTAAAAACTGAGGATATTGAGAGATTT
>JGI20127J14776_1000480_pt1 | contig 10371 bp, 8 predicted proteins | sample JossMetagenome_2_FD_14776 | JGI IMG/M metagenome (IMG submission 14776)
CTCCCCTTGGCTTCACCGCCCTCAAGACCCCTTTCATCGGGATCCATATCACAGGGCTCCACCCACTCGGGATGACCCCTGCCCACAGCCCCCTTCACCATTTTCTCCGGGTCACTGCTGTAGGGTAACCCCCACATCCTGGCTCCTCCTCAAACCCACCTCTCTTGGGTCTTCGCGATACACCCGCATCTCGAGGCATCTCCCCAATAGTGGAGGGATCAACAAACCTTATAAACCTATATGAAACTAGAAACAGCTACGAAGGGCATTGTTGGTGTCTATTAAATATGTAGTGAATTAAGTAAGTATTGTGTTGTAATTACTTATATAGCTGTGTCTGGGTCTTGGTTTTAGAATAGCTCTTTAAACAATGCGATGTGAGGATAGAAGCTGTCTTTGGTAAGAAACTTAAGGGTGTTTATAAGAATTTGCTGGAGATGTAGAGATGCAATTGAACTACTAGCCTTTAGGTTATTGGGAGTTGCAATTTATCAATATTTAATTTTTTGATTAGTTAATTACTAAGTGTATAGTGGCAATGTTAGAGACTTTTGAGGTGATGTGTAATTGACTTGTGCACAGAGGAGAATTTAAACAGGTTTAAGAGTTATGACAAGCTTTTGGATTCTTTAAGAAGTAAGAGATTTGTCGTTGTTATTGATAGTGAGACAGGGCTTGTTCTGCACGTATTTAAAGGTGTTGATAGGGATTATATTGTGTCTCCATGTAAGATGTGTACATGTAGTGATTTTGTGATCAATTTTTTGCTAGGTAAAAGGGGGTATCCTTGTTACCATGTAATCGGCTTCCATATAGCATTGAAAGAACAGAGATTTGTTGAAATTACACTAAGTCATGATGAAGTAAAGGAAATGGTGCTAGAAATAGTCTTAGAAGGTTTTTCAAAACTCTTAAGAAGAGCTCTTTCTAAGTAAAAGTCTTAAAACTATTTAACCTAGCCCTAGAGACAACTCCTTTAAGAGTGATACAATGGGTTTCGCTGTATGAGGTATAGAGGGAGGGTCTATAGGTTAATAGAAAGAGAATTGAGTGCAGGTTCCAAACTGCATTTCACATTGATAGACCCTGAGAAAGTGCAGAATATGGAATGGCTCTCTAAGGTGTTAAAAAGAGTTGTAGATGCTGGTACAGATGCTATTATGATTGGTGGTAGCCTACAGGTTTTTATTGATGATGTTGAAAAAATGGTTGCAGTTGTAGAGGAATTCAACAAACCATCAATACTTTTTCCAGGGAATTTAACAGGTTTAGCTCGAAATGCTGATGCCATACTATTTATATCACTACTCAACTCTGACAATCCATATTATATAATTGGTGCTCACGTAGTAGCAGCTCCATTGATAAAGAGAATAGGGTTAGAGGTTTTACCTACAGGTTACATTATCGTAGGTAGCTGGGACACCTCTGTAAGTGTAATGGGTAGAGCTAGACCTATACCCTATGATAAACCTGGCATAGGCGCAGCACATGCTCTTGCAGCAAAGTTTCTTGGAATGAAATTTGTATATCTAGAAGCAGGCTCAGGAGCATCACAACCTGTACCACCAGCTTTCGTGACCACCGTTAAGAAGGCTATTGAAGATACTGTACTTATTGTAGGTGGTGGTATAAGGTCTCCTGAGAAGGCTGTGGAGATTCTGAAAGCAGGTGCAGACATAATAGTTACAGGTACTGTTGTTGAAGAGAGACTTGAGGATGCTATAAAAATAATTGAAGCTGTGAAAAAGAGATGATTTAGCAGTATGCTTATCTACTAATGGTGCTTCTGACATTTCATCATTCTGAAGTGCAATGCTTTTAGCTGTAAACATCTACCAAGGGTTGTTTCCATTAACATATCAGCTTTATAAGGATTCATGACACCTCCTACTTGAACCTCTTTTAAGCTTACAGTGAAACTCTCAACAATTGCATGACATTATTTAACAAGTACTCAAATCTCTTCCAAGTTCATATCAGTCTTAGGAGATAAGAATTTTTCTAATGTTTTCTAGATAAGGAGGAGTTACAACACCTTTTTCTGTTACTATACCTGTTACCAGATCTGGGGATGTTATATCAAATGCTGGATTAAGTGCTTCAACATCTTCAACAGTTATCAGAACCTTGTTCAAAACGCGTTTAACCTCATCCACACTTCTCTCTTCAATTTTAACATCGCTAAGTTTGGACTTCACATCTATTGTTGATGTTGGGGCTGCGACATAGAATGGTATGCCATGTCTCTTTGCAGCTATAGCTATGGTGTAGGTACCTATTTTGTTTATAACATGACCATCTAGAAGAATTCTGTCTGCACCTACAATAACTTTATTCACTAGACCTTTGTACATTACATATCCCACCATGTTATCAGTTATCAGGGTTACTGGTATGCCCTCCTTCTTTAACTCCCATACAGTAAGCCTAGCACCTTGAAGTAGAGGTCTCGTTTCTGTGGCTATCACCCTTATTTTCTTACCTTTGTACCAGGCAACCCTGATTACAGCAAGTGCTGTTCCAAAAGCGGATGTTGCAAGAGCGCCTGCGTTGCAGTGTGTTAGTATTATATCATCATCGTTAATAAGCTTCTCTCCTATTTCACCTATCCTAATATTGGTCTCGATATCCTCTCTATATATTTTCAAAGCCTCTTCTACAACAGCCTTTCGAAAACTTTCAGCATCAACGTATTGTATTAGTATAACACTTTTTATTCTTTCAAGGGCCCAGAAAAGGTTGTAAGCTGTCGGCCTGGTTCTGCTAAGTCTCTCTATAGCTTTTAATGCAATAGATCTTAACTCATCTACACGCTCAGTACTAGCATTTACAACTGCTGCAGCAACTGCTAGTGCTGCAGCAACACCTATTGCAGGAGCACCTCTTATCTCCATACCCTCAATAGCTCTAGCAACATGCTCATAGTTATCACTCTCTTCATACACTTCTTGATGTGGCAAGAGATTTGTATTAAGCCACCTAACTCTTCCATTTACCCAGTCAACGGCTTTAACAATTATTGGATACATAACATGCACCAGACCATCATTACAAAAAAGCACTGCAGTATTAAACTTAATACCTCATCTAGTGAAGGTACTGTGTTTAAGTGGAGCAATGCAATGTCGTGCAAGTATAAGATTAAGTTTAGATTACTTAAAGATGGGAAAATAGTTGTTGAGTCAATATCTAGTTTGCCCAAGGAGCTTCAAGGAGCTCTGAAAGAGGGGGAACATGTGGATCCTTTACTTGCATTACATTTGGTATTCAATAATATTGCTAGAGTGGAGGGTGAAAATGGTGCTGAGATAGACCTAGCTAAGTTAATTGAAGAAATGCAGAATAGCTTAAGCAGTTCTGCTCTTTTGGTTTTACAGGATTTGATGAAAAGAGGGAGGAAGGTGGCGCCTGGGGCTACAAAAAACGATTTGGTTTTACTAGGTGAGAGGATAGTGATACATGTACTTGATGAAGATGCAGATATAGGTGTAGAGGAGCTTTATAACATGGTTGACAACGCTATTAAGCAGGGCTACAGATTTGTTGTAGCTATTGTAGATATGCATGGAGATGTGACATACTATGAGGTTACCAAAACAAGTTTTCCAAAGATTGAAAGAAGTGGTGAATTTATTTGAAGGAGCTACTTGAACCTATACGTGGCTTTAGAGATTATACACCGCCTGAAAGCGAGGTTTTGACATGGATTTGCAATAGCTTTAAGGAGGTCGCTGAATTATTTGGATATAGGGAAGTTAAGGCTCCAACAATTGAAAACTTCAAGTTATTTGCCTTAAAGTCTGGTGAAGAAATACGGAACTCTATGTATGTGTTTGTTGATAAAGGAGGCAGAGAAGTTGCATTAAGACCCGAGGTCACACCAAGTGTTATAAGAATTTATTTGAGGGAATTGAAGGCATTACCAAAACCCCTGAGGCTTTTCTACATAGCTAATGTGTTCAGATATGATGAGCCTCAGTATGGGAGATATAGAGAATTTACCCAAGCTGGGGTAGAGGTTTTGGGTGGTGATAGCATATACTATGACGTAGAGCTTATAGAGTTGTTAGAAGAATTTTATAGTAGAATAGGCCTTGATAAAAGAATGTATAAGGTAAATAATGTTGCATTGTTTAGAAAACTAGCTGTGCTTGCAGATCTTAGCAGTGAAGAAACGGAAAAGCTACTACACTTACTTGACAAAGGGCTTTTTGATGAAGCTGCAAAGGTATTTGAGGCAAAGGGACGCCAAAAATATGGTGATGTAGTGAGGCTGCTGGCTTCATCAAGGAATTACTCAAATGCTATAGATAAGGTGGAGTCTATCTTAAGAGATGCTGGTGTGTATCAGGAGGTGGAGGGAGATATCGAAGACCTTGTGAAATACCTAGACATTTTAAAGAGTATGGGTGTCAATGCTGTATTAGACCCTGCTTTTGCTAGAGGTATAGCTTATTACACTGGAATAATATTTGAAGTTCAAGTGCTTGGGATGCCTATAAGTATAGCTGGTGGAGGTAGGTATGACAATCTTTCAGTTGTTTATGGAGGTGATGAATTGAGCTCTACAGGTTTTGCTATAGGTGTTGAAAGGACTATGCTAGCTCTTCAATACTTAGGTAGGGATCTGAGGCTTCTTGCATATAGACCATCACTCCTCTTCCTACTTCTTGATGAATCCATTAAAAGAATGGATTTTGTTAGAGATGCTATAAGGAAACTTAGAGATAAAGGTCTTAGACTACAGGTAGAGATCACCTCGCCAAGTAGAATTAGTAAGTGGCTGGAGTATGCATCTAAATCAGATTTTGATTATGTTATAATAGTTGGTTTAAAAGAAGTTGAGAAGAGAACAGCTATTTTGAGGAATTTGAAGAAATGGAGTCAAGTAGAAGTACCTATTGAGAAACTGGGTGAGAGTGTGCATGAAAACTGAGCAGCAGGTTGAGGATGTATTCCTGTCAAAGGATATGGGTGTAGATAGATTAATAGAGCTTTATAGTAAGGTGCATGGATTCATGGCGGCACACCTTTATGAAGCTATAGAGATAGTTAAGGAAATGAGGGATAGATGTGATACCAGGATATTGTCCTTTACAGGGAACATTGTTGCTACAGGTATTAGAGGAATTATAGCACAGCTTTTGAGGGAAAGGATATTCAATGTTGTTGTAACGACGTGTGGTGCAATAGACCATGATATCGCTAAGAGCTTTGGTGGGAGATATCTAAAGGGATTTTTCGATTCTGATGATAATGAGCTGCATAGAAAGGGGATTCATAGGTTAGGCAATATCTTCATACCTATTGACAGCTATGGCCCGCTCATAGAGAAAGTCACACACGCTATTCTCAGAGAGCTTGTTAGCAAGGATCTTTCTAAAGTGTATGGTATTAGAGAGCTTTTGCATGAAATTGGGAAGAGGATTGATGATGAGAAGTCTATTCTCAGAAATGCTGCAGAAGCTGGTATACCAATATATGTTCCAGGGTTTCTAGATGGGGCTTTTGGGACAGCACTACTAACATTTTCTCAATTCAATAAACTTGTCGTTGATGTGTTTAAGGATGAGAAGGAGCTTGCAGATATAGTGTTTCACTCAAAATGTATTGGTGCTCTAATAGTTGGTGGTGGGATAAGTAAGCATCATACACTATGGTGGGCGCAGTTCCACGGAGGCCTAGACCATGTCATCTATGTGACCACAGCTACTGAGTGGGATGGATCTTTAAGTGGTGCTAGACCTAGGGAGGCGATTACGTGGGGTAAGCTCAAGGAAGGTGCAAGAAGTGTTGTAGTGTATGCTGATGCAACACTAGTTCTTCCAATAATAGCTTATGCAGCTATGTATCAGAAATGACGTTATTCAATTCAATGATAATCAGTATTAAATATTATTGCTTATATTTTCCTCCATGGTAATAATAGGTATAGTAGGTGGAGGCGCTGATTTGTAATGAGTGTGATGGAGAAGTTTAGGAGCATAAGTCCTTCAGAGTTTTTCTATCGAAATAAGGAGATAGCTGGTTTTGCAAATCCTGCTAGAGCATTGTATCAATCAGTTAGAGAGCTGATTGAAAATGCTTTAGATGCAACGGATGCCCATGGCATTCTGCCAGACATTTCAATATCTATAGAGAGGGATGCTCAAAAGGTAAATGTTTATAGAATTTCAGTGAAAGATAATGGTATTGGAATACCGGAGAACTACATTCCTGACGCATTTGGAAGAGTGTTGTTCAGCTCTAAATATGTGCTGAGGCAGACAAGAGGACTTTTTGGGCTTGGGGCAAAGATGGTGATACTCTATGGTCAGATAACTGTTGGGGAGCCAGCAGAAATAATTTCAGCTACAATAAATTCGAAGAAAGTCTATATGTACAAGCTGCAGATAGATATAAAGGAAAATAAGCCCATAGTAATTGAGAAAGCTTCATGGCCAAATAAAACTGGGTGGCATGGGACTATGGTGAGAGTTGCTATAGAGGGGGACTGGGGTAAATCGAAGCAAAAAGTACTTGAGTATGTTAGGAGAACAGCAATAGTTACGCCATATGCCAACATAGTCCTAAAGACTCCTGATGAGGAAATAAAGGTTTATCATAGAGTTACAGATAAAATGCCTCCTCCACCAAGAGAAGCAAAGCCTCATCCACATGGCATAGACATGGAAATGCTTAAGACGATGATAAGTGAAACAAAGATGCAAACACTTGTTGAATTCTTAGCTGAGGAATTTCAGGGTGTTGGCAGGGTAATTGCTGAGAGATTTATTCAGACCTATGGTTTTGATCCTAATGTTAATCCCAAGACGTTAAGCAAAGAGGCTCTTGAGAAGCTTGTAAAGGCATTGAAAGAATTTAACGAGTTTAGAAAACCTCGTTCAGAACACCTATCACCAATAGGTGCAGAGCTCATTAGAATAGGTCTTAGTGCTATACTTAAACCGGAATTTGTAGATGCTGCCACAAGAAAACCTGTGGTTTATGAGGGGCATGCAATTGTGGTTGAAGTTGGCATTGCTTATGGAGGAGCTATAGAACTTTTAGAAGAGCCGCTATTGCTCAGGTTTGCAAATAAAATTCCGCTATTATATGATGAAAAAAGTGACGTGGCTTGGAAGGTGGTTTCTGAGAATATAGATTGGAACTACTATAATATAGCTTTTCCTGCACCAATAGCCATACTTGTGCACATCTGTGGTACTAAGATACCGTATAAAGGTCTTGGTAAGGAGAGCATAGCAGATGTTCCCATAATAGAGAGGGAGATAGAGGAGGGTGTCAGGGCTATTGCAAGATCTTTAAAGCTCTATATCATGAGGAAGCAAAAGGAGGAAGAGACCATGAGGAAAGCAATTACGATCATTAAGTACATACCCGAAGTGGTGAACGCCATGGCAGTATTTGCAAGGTCTAATCCTGAACCTATAGATAGAAATCTCTTAGAGTTGAAGTTATTTGAGCTTATCAAGGCGAGGTTTGGTGACACCTTAAAGAATATTTCATCGCCTAGAGATGTTGTGATGCCTATTGAGTAAGAGGTTTGAAGCTATGAGTGAGGAATATACAAAGAAGCTCATGTCTTCAGTTGATATCAAGGCTAGGATTAAGGCCTCTGAGAAACTTGTCAAGGCGTTCGAGAGGGTTGTGAAGAGTGTTTTAAGTGCTGAGGAACCTAAGCTGATAATACCTAAGAGAACTTTATCTAATACCATATATGATAAGGAGAGGGGGTTGCTACTCCTAGGACCATCTACATTTGAGAGAAGTTTTCTTGATGTTAGGGAGTCTAGGAAGTTTATGCAGACATTGCTCATGGCAAAAATAATATATGAGGCTCTTGCAAACAATGAGTATCCAACAATAAGGGACCTGTTTTACAGAGGTAAGCACAGTATTAGGTATAGGGGTCTTAAGGGGAGAGTTGAAGAGGAGAATACATGGGATGAGCAGAAGGAGAGCGATGCAGTGCTCAGAGACATAGAGGTTTATGTCAATTTGCTTAGAGAAGAGATGCTGATTTTAAGTAAGGAGAAGGGAAAAGTTGTGGGTGATATGAGGATAAAATCTGGTGACGATGTAATAGACCTTAGTAAAATGGGTCACGGCGCATATTCTATAGAACCCACGCCAGACCTTATAGAATTCATTGACGTGAATGCAGATTTTGTTCTAGTTGTTGAGAAGGATGCAGTTTTTCAGCAGTTGCATAGAGCAGGCTTCTGGAAGAAGTATAGAGCAATTCTCATTACAAGCGCAGGACAGCCTGATAGAGCTACAAGAAGATTTCTGAGAAGGCTTAATGAAGAGCTAAAGCTACCTGTATATATATTAACAGATGCAGATCCCTATGGATGGTACATATACAGCGTATTCAAGATAGGCTCAATAACCCTATCCTACGAAAGTGAAAGGCTTGCTACACCAAAAGCGAAGTTCCTGGGGGTTAGCATGACAGACATATTTGGCGATAGCAAGAAAAAGCCTTACCTCTCAGAAGCTGAGAGGAGAAATTTCATAATAAAGGCAAAGAAAGCAGACATTAAACGTGCTCAGGAATTGCTAAACTATGAATGGTTCAAAACAGAGAAGTGGATTAAAGAAGTAAACATATTTCTCAATAAGCAAAGCAAGTTAGAAATAGAGGCATTGACAGGAAAAGGACTATACTTCCTGATGGACACATACATACCCACAAAAATACAGACACAGGACTTCATAGAGTAGCTAAGGTAATGACGCAATAAAGATTTAAAGCGGAAACAGAGAAAAACATGTATTAGACGCCGCCGTAGCTCAGCTGGGAGAGCGCCCGGCTGAAGAATAGCCATTCGGATACCGGGAAGTCGGGGGTTCAAGTCCCCCCGGCGGCATATTCTAATCAGCATTACCTAGAGAGCTGTTACAGATTTGTNGATAAGTTTAGGTATTTGTGAATATCTGTAAATGCTTGGCTCTATAGAGTAGGGTTTAAATAACTCTACACTCACCATATGTTTTTGGATGCTCTGCGCTGTGGTGACGTAGAGAGACTCAGGTGGGAGCCCCCATGGTGTTGGGCTCGACCGGGGCCCATGGGGTGTGGATGAGGAGAAAGCCCTAGATGCAACGAATGAAAATAAATTAATGAGAATCTAGGGACAAACAGAAACACAACCACATTGTTTATTGTAATTTAGGTTGTTTGAGACATGGAGATATGCCAGCATTACATAAGTTATAAGGAACTCAGATTTTTTGGGATTTGCTTTAGAAGTGTGATGTAATGGGTTTAAGGTGGCTGTAGGCTGTTATAAAACATCTTAAATAACTGCTCATAGATGAGCAACAAATGTGGCGATAACCTTATTACTCCTTATTACTCACAGTATAAGTTGTGAAGCCGGGGTGGCCGAGTGGTCTAAGGCGTCGGGCTGCAGCGGTTCCGGCTTTTCACCGCCCGTCGAGACCCGATAATTCCCGGGTTCGAATCCCGGCCCCGGCTCTACACATCTAGCAGTAGTATGTAATGCTATATAGATAGAGAGTAACCTTTGAAATAAAGCTTATAACACTCACACATATAAAAATAAACAAAGGGGCCCGTCGTCTAGTCTGGTAGGACGCCGCCCTGACGAGGCGGAGGTCCGGGGTTCAAATCCCCGCGGGCCCACTTTAAATACCACAACAGTCATCTCTGTCTAAGCACTCTGCTAAAGCGCTTAAACACATCCCTTTAATTTTATGTAGAACTAAGAGAAGTATAAAGGGAGCTAAACAAGGGGGCTCAGCTCTTACATAGGTTCATATATTTGATGTGCTTCATAACACATCTTATTCCCCCTGCATTGCTTCTTGGGTTTTGCATCTACCTTAGGGGTATTTAGGGCTGTCCTAGGGACCTCATGTCCTGGGTTTCTCGGGGGACTTTTTACTCTCCATCCCTCGTAGACATACTGAAACAATTTTTCAAGATTCGTAAACCTTTGGCAATGTAATCTATTAAAGCTATATGAATCTATATCAAACTCAAAATAGCAGCCAAAGGCTTTAGAAAGCCGCGGCCGGGAATTGAACCCGGGACCTCCGCCTTACCAGGGCGGCGCTCCACCAGGCTGAGCTACCGCGGCTCGATAAATTACTATTGCTATTAGTATATAAGTCTTTTTACAGGTTTTGTCTTTTTCTAGCCATAAATAGTGTGGCTTTCAATTATAAACATGATAAATATGAAGATCTTGAGCTTTAGAGGTTCTCACGTGTTTTGAAGTGATTTGTATATCTGTAAATGTATATCTTCTTGTCTTCATAAAGATTGGATGTTTTGATGTGCTAGGCATTTTGGGTTATCTGCAGTGGTATAGGAGCTCGGATAGGGGGCTTCAT
>JGI20127J14776_1000481_pt1 | contig 10345 bp, 16 predicted proteins | sample JossMetagenome_2_FD_14776 | JGI IMG/M metagenome (IMG submission 14776)
ACCTTTTCTATAAACTTGGCTTTTGCTCTGAATAAATTTGGTAAGAGAGTAGCATTAATTGACATGAATATTACGATGCCTCATATCGCTTCTTATCTAGGGTTGTCTCCAAAGTTTACTATAAACGATGTCGCATCAAAGAAAGTTGGAATTAACGATGCATTTACAAATTTCAATGGAATTAAAGTTATAGCAGCAAGCAATAGCTTAGATGATTTGAAGGATTTTGACATAAAAGAAGTAAAGAGACAGCTAGAATATCTAAAAAGACAAAAGATTTTTGACTTCATAATATTGGACGGCGCACCAGGTATTGGTAAGGAAGCATTATACGTTATAGACTTATCAGATGAGATAATCTTTGTTTCAAATCCTTTTGATCAATTCGTCGAAGATGTAAAAAGAGTTAAAGAGGTTGTAAAAGAAATGGGAAATAAACAAATGTCTTTGGTTCTAAATATGGGATTTTGGCCAACTGAAGAAAAAATTAAAGAAATAGAAGATGGCACAAAGTTAAAAGTTATTGGAGTTATTCCTCAAGATAAGAAAATTCAATTTTCTTTGATAAATAGAATTCCTCTTTTAGAATTTTCTCCAAATAGTATATCTGCTGAATGTTTTAAAGCTATAGCAGCGAGAATAGCTGACGAAGAATATGAAGAAAGTTGGAAATTAAAGTTTTTCAGAGGATTTAACAAATTAGTTAACTCAATAAACGCCTTTTTATAACAGAAATTAAATTTTTCTATGGGAATTTTAAGAACTTTCTCAAAAGTTTTATTCTCTACAGCCTTTATTCTATCTCTCACTTTACTAATTGCTATATTTTTCCTTTCAAAGATAACAGAATATTCTACTTTAAAAAGAATAACTTATCCTTTGATAGAAAAGCAACTTAATATAACAGAAGAGCAAAAGTCAGCAATTTTTAATTACCTACAATACAGATGCGCTAATGAAAAAGAGATTAATATTAACATCGGCAAAAACATTAGCATAAGCTGTGAAGATATTAAGAAAATAAACGAGAATAATATTACTGATTATCTCGCTGGAAAAATATTTGATGCGTTTTATTTAGAAAAATACGACTGCGAGATTCAAGGATGTTTAGAAAAGCAAAAATTTGAATACTTTTTAAGCTTTGAGTTTCACGAAAAGATATCAGANTTTTTCAAGTACTTAATTNTTGTAACTATAGNTTTTGGTNTGTTGTACTTCATATCTATAGAAAGTATGGAAGGTAGAGCACTATCGTTTGGAATAATATTTCTTTTAACCTCAATACCGTATTTTTTGATTGATTACACCAAATTATTGCTTCCACAAAGCTTGAAGGATTCAGAAGCTATGTCAATTATAATGGTAGAATTTAAAACTCAAGCATCTTTTCTATTGTATTTCTTATTTGCTGGGGTTATTCTCTTGCTAATATATTTCCTCCTCAGAATAAGAAAAAGAGGTTTATTAACGAAAAACAATAAGAGATATGTTGCTGGTAAAAGACGTAATGAATAAAAATGTAGTAGTTGCAAAACCTATAGTAACTCTAAGAGAAGCAGCTAGAGTAATGGGAGAAATGAATATGGGTAGCCTAGTTATAATGGAAGACGATAAAATAGTAGGAATAGTAACTAGTACTGACATTCTAAAAGCAATAGGAGAGGGGAAAGATCCTGATAAAGTAACAATAGGAGAAATTGCAACGAAAAATGTAATAACCATTCAGGCCGATGAGCCTCTAGAAAAGGCTGTAGATATAATGGTAAAACATAAAATAAAGAAGTTGCCAGTGATGATGAATGAAAAGCTTGTTGGAATAATAACAGTTAGCGATATAGCAATAGTTGAGCCAAAAATTGTTGCCAGTATAGCATCTTTGATTTCATTAAATGCTGGGAAATTCGCTGGCGGCTAGTATCGATAAAACAAAACTAATAAACCTTCAGAATCTCGCAAGAAAAGGCTATCTCCTTCTTTATTCCAAATTTGATAGTTTTTATTAAATGAAAATCTTGCAGTTTTGTTATTAGAATATATTTCAATAGTTTCGTTTGGTTTAAATAAATAAGATGGAAATTTGAAACGATTGTGACTTTCATCTTCTAAAATCCAATTCTTAAGTTGAATTGAAAAATTACACTCGTTCTTTAAAACTACTTTTTCTACTCCAGAAATTTTCAAATCAACAAGTTTTATACAAGTGATATTTGACTTTTTCCAAATTCCTAGCTGATTGGCCATAGCATAATATTCAGCATCTTTTAGTTCTTTAACATACTTTGATAGTTTATTTAATTCGAAAGTATGAGCTAGACCACTTCTAACTAAATCAACATTAATATTTTTATCATCAATAAAAACAAAAGCCAATAATCTTCCATAATTATCTCTCAAATCAAATCATTCTCCAAATAAACATTCTTGCCTTCTACCATTTTTGACAAATACTCTTTTGCATCTAAACCAAAAGGTTCACTAATCTCTGGAGCATTTATGCCTAATAGCCTAACTCTTTCTCCATTTGATAATTCAATTGTATCTCCATCAATAACTTTACTAACAAAATAATATTCTTTTTTTAACACAAAATACCCGTTTTTTGAAGCAAGATCAAAGAAATAGATAATAAGTGTAAGGAGTAGAGAAATAACAAACGCTTTCTTTGTTGACAACATTTTAAAATTTTGTTTTTTCAAACTAATTGTTTTCGCTTAGATTTTTAATACCTGGATAGAATGATTCTTCATCTTTTCTCCCAAACTTATCTAACATTTCACTTATCTTAATATCCCCATACTTCTTTGCACAATCTTCGCAAATTATCACAACCTCTTTCGTTTCTTCATCTCCAATCTTAAAAACTAATCCTTCCTTACCACAAATATCACATTTACCATAAAATGTTGCTGAGATTTTTGCTTTCACGCTTATGACTTGTTTTTTCAAAATAAAAAGCCGAAATTTCTTCAAATTTTTGAGAAAAGGCGAGTAAAAATTTTTATACAAGGAAGAAAAATTTATAATAGGGTTCCTTGATTGGAACCCAGGTAAAGGGGAAAATGGCAAAGAAGAAGAAATAGATTGAATAATGAGTTTCTATGAGATTTTTCTTTTTTCTTTTCTTTTTTATTCGATTCTAATTTCTTCCCAAAAAACTTTTCCCTCTTTTATAATCTGTTTGATCTTCTTTTGTTTTTCTGTTAGATCACTTTTACCGGATTTTATTTCTACAAATGTTATTTTTTGTGGATTGTCATTAGAGGCGCCATCAAAAACTACTAAATCTATTGGATCTCCTAGCCATCTTACGTCATGTGGAGAGTGATTAAAGTTTTTGAGTAGGGGAATAAGCTTCTCTAAAGCCTTACCAGAGAGTATTTTCGAGCTTCTTTCAATCGCATCTCTTCTTATTTCCTCTTCTTTTTCCTCAATATACTTCCTAACCCTTTCTTCAAACTTGAATCTCCACTCTAGATTTTTGTAGATTAAATAAATGACTAAAACAAGCAAAATCAAGCTTATTAACTCAAACATTAATTTTTTTATCTTTAAAGCTTAAAGATTAGAATTATAGATGGGGATGAAGATGGCAAAAAATATAGGAATAGAAGGCTTAGAAGCGCCAAAGAAAGAATGTAATGACAAGAAGTGTCCATGGCATGGAAATATTAAGGTTAGAGGCAAGATTTTTGAAGGAAAGATTGTATCTATTAGACCCCAAAGAACAGCAATCATAGAAAGAGATTATTTCCATTATTTACCTAAATATGAAAGATATGAGAGAAGACATTCAAGACTTTATGCTCACTTGCCGCCTTGCATAGATGCTAATGTTGGTGATATAGCCATTATTGGGGAAACAAGAAAATTGAGTAAAACTAAAGCTTTTGTTGTTTTGCAGGTGAAGAAAAAATGAAGGGTTTGAAAGCGAGTGTAACAAAGGCTTTGAACGTTGGTAGTTATTTAGTTTGTGCAGATAATACTGGTGCTAAGGTTTTACAGATTATTTCAGTAAGAACTTATAAAGGTAAGAGAAGAAGAATTCCTAAAGCTGGAGTTGGAGATATGGTAAAAGTTGTTGTTAAGGAAGGAGATGTTAAAATAAGAAAGCAAATTTTTGATGCCGTTATTATAAGACAGAAGAAGGAATACAGAAGGGCTGATGGTATGAGAGTAGCTTTTGAAGATAATGCCGCAGTTCTTGTAAATGAGGAAGGAGAGCCAAAAGGAACTGAAATTAAAGGACCTGTCGCAAGAGAGGCTGTAGAAAGATTTTCAAGCATAGGAAAAATAGCTACTATGGTTGTGTAAATATTGGTGAGAAAAATGAAAAAACCAAAGTCAAAAAAGCCAAGAAAACAAAGAAAATTCTTGTATAAAGCTCCTTTGCATTTAAGGAGAAAGATGATTTCTGCTCATTTATCAAAAGAGCTTAGAGAGAAATACAAAAGAAGAAGCTTGCCTTTGAGAAAAGGAGACGAAGTTAAAGTAATGAGGGGGGAGTTTAAAGGAACAATTGGAAAAGTTGTTGAGATTGACACAAAAAAATATAAAGTTTATGTTGATACTGTTAAAAAGAAGAGAAGTGTTGGTACCGAATATTTGGTACCAATCTCACCAAGCAATTTAATGATAGTAAAGTTAAATTTGGATGATAAGTATAGATTGAAGATGTTGGAGCGTGGTAAANGTGGCGCATCTTAAAAGACTTGTAGCACCAGAATTTTGGCCAATACCCAAGAAAAAGTATACTTGGACTTTTGCACCATCTCCTGGTCCTCATAAGAAAGAAGAATGTATACCTTTAGCAATAATTGTTAGAGATATTCTCGGCTTGGCAGAAACTGGAAAAGAAGCGAAGAGAATAATTAGAGCTAGGGAAGTTCTGGTTGATGGTAAAGTTAGAACTGACTATAGATATCCTGTTGGCCTACTTGATGTAGTATCTATACCAAAAATTAACAAACACTATAGAGTTGTTCCTTATAAGAATGGTCTCAGATTGATTGAAATAGATGAAAATGATGCAAAGAAAAAGGTATTGAAAATTGTTGGAAAAAGAAGTATAAAGGGAAATAGATTCCAGTTAAACATGAATGATGGTAAGAATTTGATTGTCAATGAGAACAAATATAAAACTAATGCATCATTGCTCGTTGAGTTGCCATCTCTAAAAATTTTAGATTATATAGAAATGGAAGTTGGTAATCTTGTTTTGATAACTTCTGGACAAAATTCAGGAAAAGTTGCTAGAATTGTTGAAATAAAAGAAGGAAAGTTTAATGTTAAGCCAAAATTAACATGTGAAATAGAAGGCGAGAAAATAGAGGCATTAAAAGAGCATGCAATAGTTATTGGAAGAGAAGAACCTTTGATAAAGGTGAGTGAATGAACAAAATGAGAGAAATAAGAATTGAAAAGGTTACGGTAAATGTTGGCTGTGCTGGAGATTTGGATAAAATAGAGAGAGCAAAAAAGATGCTCGAATGGCTTACTGGTCAAAAGCCTGTTATAACTTACTCTAAAAAGAGATCTACATTTGGAATTGCAAAAGGCAAACCAGTTGGTGTTAAAGTTACTTTGAGAAGGAAAAAAGCTGAGGAATTTCTTAAAAAAGTTCTAGAAGCAAAGAAAAACACAATAAGTGCTTCTCAAATAGACAATGGAACTTTTAGTATTGGTGTTGCTGAGTATATAGAATTGCCTGGTGTAAAATATCAACACGATATTGGAAGCTTAGGATTTGATGTTTGTGTTACTCTTGAGAGACCTGGATATAGAGTTAAGAAAAGAAAAGTTAAAAAAACTAAAATAGGTAAAAAACATATTATTACTAGAGAAGATGTTATCGCTTGGTTAAAAGAGAGGGGAGTAAATGTTGTATGAAGATGAATTGCTAGAAATATCAGACAAGTTTAACGGAATCATATTGAAGAAAGCAGAAGTTTCTAAGAATTTTGAAATGACTTATACTAGAGTTCTGAATTCTTTAGAAAAAATAGAAAATGCAGATGATATTAAAGTTCTAGAAATTCTAGGAGAGCTTGGTGGTTAGATGCCAAAAAAATTTGGAAAAGCTACCCATGCTTGTAGAAGATGCGGCTCAACTAGAGGAGTTATAAGAAAGTATGGGTTGTATTATTGTAGGAAATGTTTTAGAGAAGTTGCAGAAAGCATTGGTTTCAAAAAATACAGTTGAAGAAAATGATTGAGTTTCTGGCTATTTTTATAGCATTAGCCGGAACCTTAATAGCATCTTACTATGATTTGAAAACTACAGAAATACCTGATTATTTGCCAATAGTGATGATAGCAGCTGGCATATTGTTAAATCTCGTAAATTTTCTAATTACAAAAAATTCTGAATATCTGTTTTTCTCGATAATGAATGGGATTGTATTTTCTGCCATTGGCTTTTCTATGTACTTTGCTGGTCAATGGGGAGCCGGTGATGCATTTCTTTTGGCGGCAGTTGGATTTTTAATTCCAAAAAATTTCTTCTTGAACGAAGATTTACCATTTCTCTTTACATATCTTGTAAATCTTTTCTTTCTTGGAAGCATATACATGATAATCTATTCGATTGCATACGCCATTAAAGAAAAAACCGCACTAAAATACTTCAAAGAACAAATGAGTAAGTTTTATTGGGCGATTTTTGTCTTTTTTATTTTCTTTTTGATTGCTTCTTCAATTATATCCTACTTAATCTTCAATTCGATAAATCTTAAGTTAGTAATAATTTCCTCAGTTTCAAGCATAATTCTAATTATTCTTTGGGTTTTTTCAAAATCGGTAGAAAAATCTTTCATCAAAAGAATACCAGTTTCAAAACTTAAAGTTGGAGATGTGTTAGTAGAAAGTAAGAGATGGGATGGAATAACAGAAAAAAAGTTAAGAGAAATTAAAAGAAGTGGTAAAAAGTATGTTTACATAAAAACTGGAGTTTGTTTTGCTCCAGCATTTCCAATAGCACTAATTTACACATTTTTATTCGGAAATTCTGTGATTAATTTCATCAAACTTTTGTATTTAATTTGAGAAAAATAAAAATTAAAGATGAGAGTTTTAGACTTGAAAATAAGAAAAGTTTTTGCATCCAATTCAAAAGATACTATCGAGATTGAGGCGAAGACAAAAAAAGGAAAAGTTTATGCAAGCGTGCCATTTGGAACGAGTAAAAGTAAGTATGAAGTTAGGTATTTACCATTTAACCAGGTTGTGAGCAATTTTGTTTCGATAAAAAAGTATTTTTTAGATGAATTTGACTCTCTAAAAGATGTTGATGAGCTACTTCACACAATAGACAAAACTGAAGATTTTAGAGAAATTGGCGGGAATCTTGCATTAGCAATATCTTCAGTTTTTCTTAAAGCTTTTGCTCTAGAAGAAGGTGTTCCTATATTTTCATATTTAAACAAAAATCCTACAATGCCAAAGCCTGTTTGTAATGTTGCTGGTGGGTGGAAGGGACAGAGCGACATTCAAGAGTTTCTCCTTTTGCCATTGCATCAAGAGAGATTTACAGAATCGATGGAAGAAATAATGGAATCTTATTTGAAACTTGGTGATGAACTCAAGAAAATTGATCCAACTTTTAACTATTCTAAAAATCTTGAATCTGCTTGGGTTACTTCATTAACCACAGAAAAAATTTTAGACGCCATATCAAAAGTCAAAGGAGAAAATTTAATGATTGGTTTAGATGTTGCAGCAAGTAATCTTTGGAATGGAGAGAAGTATGTCTATAAAGACAAGCAACTATCAACAATGCAACAAATAGATTATATGATTGAATTGAGTAGAATGTATAAGATTTTTTATGTTGAGGATCCTTTTCATCAAGACGATTTTGTGAGTTTTTCGGTTTTCACTAAAAATTCAAATTGTTTGGTTGTTGGGGATGACATATATGCAACTAACATTAAAAGATTGAAAGCTGGATTAGACATAAAGGCAACAAATGCAGTTTTAGTAAAACCAAACCAAATAGGAACGATAACAGATGCTTTGGAGTTTGTTAAAGAAGCAAAGAAAAATAACATGAAAGTTGTTGTCTCTCATAGAAGTGCTGAAACTGATGATAATTTGCTTTCTCATCTAGCTGTTGGCTTTGGCGCTGATTATTTAAGCTTGGGGTTTCTGGAGAAAGAATAGTAAAAATTAATGAAATGATTAGAATTGAAGAAATGATTGAAGAGCTAAAATAGGAAGTTTTTTGTTTTTTTCTCCCAGGCTTCTACCAAATCTTTAACTTTTTCGTAGAATTTTGATAGAGAAATTAGATCATCTCTGCAATGATTTATTATTTCTTCCTTCATAGAAATATTGCCAGATAGAAATTCTTCATAGAATTTTTGTATATCTCTTCCTGTGACTCTAATATTCTTTTCAATCCCAAGAAAAGTGCTAACATCATCTAATCTATTGCTAGACAGTCTCAAAACTTCTCTAGAGAATTTCAATAAATCGATAACTTTTAATTGGGTGAAAATCTTTGTTTTAATGCCATACCTCAAACATCTTGAAATCAAAAATGGTATGTCAAAACTTGCATTCCAAATGTAAATCTTTTCTTTTTTTATCTTCTCTAAATACTCTAAAACTTCTTCTAAAACTTTCTTTTCTTCCTTTGGAGAATCAACAAAAAAGAATTTTTCTTCTTTTTCTGATAAAAAGCCTGCAACTACTAAAGAGCCTATGTCCGCATGCAAACTAGTTGTTTCTATATCAAGGAAAACTACCATAAATTATTGTAATTGTTTACAATAAAAACTATAGTTCATAGGCTTTCTTTATTAATGATTTATCAACACTTCTTCTAAATTCATTAACCTTTTTAGAGGCTTCTTTTTCTTCTTCAATTAGTTTTTTCTTCAAAACTTCATCTTTTAGTTGATATTGCTTCATTATTTTGTCTCTATAAATCTCTGGAAAGACATTGTAAGTACAAAATGGTATTACTCTACCATCTGGAGACCCATAATGAATGCTGCATCTCGTTACCCTATTTACATCGTAATTGTAGGGATCCATAAAGTGCATCATTCCAATGAAAAGCGTTTGATAGTGGAATTTACCTAAAGCTTCGTAATCACCCTTTGTTATAACTTCATCTAAAATTTCAGACAATCTTTCTCCACTTGGTAACTCATCTTTAATAATATACTTTTTCAGATATCTTGCCAATCCTTTTCTAGCGTCTTTTTCCAAAATTATATATGGAACCAATTTTGTAGCAAACTTTATTTTTCCAATATAAGAATCTAAGGAATTTATTTCACTTAGAAAACCATCAACATCTATGAAATTTGTTATTGGTATTAGCCTCTTATTATATTTGTCCACAAAAGCGTATGTTGCCAAACCACATTTTTCGTTATTATAAAATCTCACATGATTTTCATCTTTTGCTAGCAAATCCGCCAAGACTGCTACTGATGAAATTGGGAAGAAGTCTGTAATATTAAAACCAATCTTTTTCATTTCATCACAATGTCAGATTGAACTACCCTAATTCTATTTCTTTCTTCTTGAGAAGATGCACTTCCAACAAATGAAATTGGTTGAAAGTTAACTCCTCTAACAACATCAATATTTTTAACAGCAAACAAGAGTATTTTGTTGACTTCATCTAAATTTGTTCTGAGAATAGTGGGAACTAGAACAACACTTGAAATCCCAGCTTCTCTATAAGCCTCTAAAGCGAATGGAATCTCCCACCAATTTTTTGGATTGGTTTTGGGAGATGTGCCATCAAAAGATGTATAAATTGTGTTTAGACCTGACTCTTTCCATCCTCTGAGCTTTTTAACAGTCTCCTCTCTATTTCTATAATAATCTATCCCTATTGAAACGGAATTTGTATTTAATTGGATATGTGGAACATCCAACTTCTTAAGCAATCTAATTATCTCATCTATATCTTTTCTTAAGGTCGGTTCTCCTCCAGTAATTTGTACTGGTGGAGAATAACCATTCATTCTTCTTGAAGATAGCACCATTTTTTCTATTTCCTTTAAACTTGGCTCGTAAACAAAACCAGACTTTTCAGAGTAGAAGAAACAATACCAGCATCTCAAATCACATCTATTTGTAACAACAATATTCAAAAGAGCTGTATTGTTCTTATGATATGGACATAGACCACAATTTAAGAGTTCTCTCTCGTTAATCGAAGATTTTGATTGAAGTCTTATTACCTCTCTTTTTGGCTCAAACTTTTTTATTCTGTTCCAATATTCTAAACTACCGATCCTTTCAACAGTGCCATTTTGTTTTACCAGAAATACGTTATCATCTCTTTTTTCATATAAAGCTTCGATCAATTTTATTTTTCCTT
>JGI20127J14776_1000483_pt1 | contig 10293 bp, 10 predicted proteins | sample JossMetagenome_2_FD_14776 | JGI IMG/M metagenome (IMG submission 14776)
AAATTGGCGACGTTCTTCCACCGGCGCTGGACCGCGGCCGTGCCGGCTCGCAGCCGCGAGGAAGCCGGAGCCGGCCTAGGCGCGTATGCGGCGCGGGTATGCCCGCTACTCGACGACCGCCCCATAGATCGCGTCTATGCCGAGCTGCTGCGCCCGCTCCAGCGCCTCCTTGTCGATATCGACAGCGACGATTATGAGTCTCTCGGCCTTCCTCCCGAGGATCCTCTCCACGATCCCTGCCTTCTCGTAGAACCACTCCACGTCCTCTAGCTCCGCGTGGGACTTAACCTCTACCAGGTACATCTTCCCGTCGTGGATGTACACATCCACCTCGATCCTGGCGCCGCTCCTGTAGAACCTCCCGTCTACGTCGGTATAGACGAACTTCTCCACCCTCCCGGGCTCAATACCCCTCTCCTCCAGGGCATGGCGGTAGAGCTCGAGCACAGTCCTCTCGAGGTCCCTGCCCCACCTCCTCCCAAGGGAGCCCACAGCCACCTTGAGCTCGCCGACCGCCCTGGTCAGCTCCTCCAGCCGCCTCTCATGCGCCCCCAACAACTTGGACTGCTCCTCGAGAGCCTTGAACGTTCTCTCGAAGCCCTCCCTCACGTAGCTGGCCAGCAGCTTCACGGCGTCTGCCACCTCCTTTACCTCCTCAGACCTAGCCCTCAGCACAGCTCTGGTCACAACCTCCTCCAGTCGTTGCCAGTCCAGCTCCATGCCCACGACGCATTAGCGCGACCTACATATAAGCTTTTAATGGAAGCCCCCAGGCCGCGCCTTGAGCATCCCCAGCCTCTCTGAGCCGCATGGGGGCATGTGCGCCCGCAGGCGCAGGGCGGGCGCGGCGGAGCCGTTCAAGGCGCGAACTTCGGCGTCGTTGCGGCGTCCATCTCAGTCGGCCATCCCGCCGCAGATCCAGCGCCGCACACTCCGAGGATTTAGCGTTTACGTCGTTCCTCCGCGCCGCCGAGGCGTGCGGCGGCAGGCGCATCGCAACGGCTCGACGCCGTCGTAACTCCGCCGCTGGCTCCGTGGTCTCCGCCGAGCGGGGCCTCCGCCATAAGGATTTAAACCTATGGTTGGAACGTGGGGGACCTCCTGATCCAGATAAACTTGGCCAAGGAGGAGGTCGGATCTGCGAGGTCTCTGCTGGACAGGTTGGGGATAAGCTACAGCCTAGTCGAGTCGGGGGACAGGGTCAGCCTGATCATAGCGGGGCGGCACGCGATGGCCTTCGCCGCGGCATACGCGGCGATTGTGGACAAGCTGGAGGGAGAGGCGCTCGAGCTGGTGTACCTAGCCGGGGAGCTGATCGTGGAGGACCTCGGGAAGTACGCCGTGTTCAGGGCGCCGACGCCGAGGGAGGCCAGGGAGGCCGTCGAGCACATCTCGTTCCTGGCGAGGGCCGAGGCCAGAGGCCGTGTGGTCAAGGCGGGCGGGGAGTTCGTCACGCGGCTCCTAGACGTCTCCCTCAACTTCAGGCAGATGAGGAGGGGGCTGGCCCGAGAGGTGAAGAGCTTCGTGGGGCAGATCTACGACCCCCGGAGAAAGGCCGTCCACGTGCCGCTACGCCTATATCGGCGCTATGTGGAGCTCTACATCCCCCGCGCGGCGGGGACGCGGGTCGACGTGCCCGGCGGCTGGCTCCAGCTCGTCATCGGCAACGGCGTCATATCGGGATGGGACGTCATGCCGCCCGACTTCATGGAGCCGTTGGAGATGCGCCGCCTCGGCTCCTATACGGCGGATATAGAGGGCGCTGAGGCCGAGGTGGATCTCTACGCCCTGGGCGAGTACTGGAAGGTCGCCGTAGTCAAGGGCGTAGGTGCCGCAACCCTCCTCGACTACCTAGACATAGAGGGGAATATCCCCGAACAAGACGGCAAGCTCTACCTCTCCCGGTGGGCAACGGCCGAGCTCCTCAGGCGAGGCGTCCTCAGAAAAAATGGATAGCGCCCAACGGCCCTCCGCGGAGCCGGAGAGGATCGCGGCCTTCCGCTGTCGACACGCCGTCTGCGGCGATCCCCACGGCCGCGGGCAGAGCCTCCCTGCCCTTGGCGGCGCTGGTCCTCGTCACGGCCGCCGCCCCGGTCAACGGGCTCGCCGGCGAAGACGCCGCTGCGGGCTTGGCCGTCGCACCTAGCCTCAGACCTCATACACATAATGTCGAAGGTCATGAGGTTCGAAATAAGGCGAATATCTCCAGCCTCTTAACTTCACCACACGGCCTAGCCCGAGGCGCTCCAACTCCTCGTTTAGCTTGGCCAGGAAGACTGGGGCAGGGCTACAGGAGCTCATCAACTACGTAGGTCCCTCCCATCAGCCTTGCCCTATACCTCTTGTGGGGCTCCAGGCTCCTAAGCGTGAAGGCGTCCCGCGTAATCCAAACCACGTTCTGCCCGCTCCGCGCAGCCATAACTATTATCTTTTCCACTCTATCCTCGGCTACCTCCTTCGGAAACCTACGAATCCCCACGTTCCTTCCCGCACGGGGCTTTATATGTACTCATCTCGACACGGTCAAGTTCGGCCTCTCTGGGCCTCGTCTTTCTGCAACCCGGCGGAGGCTGTAGACGCCTTGGCTTCCCTCCGTATTTTAAACGTAGGTGGGAGCTACCTCAGTGCGCGGCTTGCGGGATCTTGTTGAGGAGGTACCGGATCTGTAGAGGGATTGAGAAAAACAAGATACAAAAAAGTGACAAGTAGCGTGGAGATGCTTCTCAGCCAGAAAAGGGGTTAGTCTCTGCGGTCAGAACCCTCGGTGATGTGCACGTTAATGGGCGAGCGATGATCGGCGACGGACTGAATATTTTTAAGTTCTAAATATAGAACTGCCGTGGAAATCGCCGTTGGGAAAAGGATCGTGGAGCTCAGAAAGAAGAGGAGTCTCACCTTGTCGCAACTAGCAAAATTGGTGGGCATCTCCAAATCGGCGTTATGGGCCATCGAGCAGGGGAGGGTAAGTCCCACCATCTCCACCCTGTGGAAAATCGCCAACGCCTTGGGCGTCACATTTGGGGAGCTTGTAGAACAGAGTCTGTCCATTGCCGAAGACGGCGTCGAAGTTCGTTTAATAGAACGAAGAAATGATAGGGAGGTGTACCTCATGCGGCTGGGGGCTGGGGCAGTGCGCTACGCCGACCCGCATGAAAACTCGCCACTTGAGGTGGTTCACGTAATCGAGGGTGCTATGATCGTCGGGCCTCTCGATGCGCCAAAGTACATCTGGGAGGGGGAGACGGCTAGGTTCTACGGCGGGGAGCCTCACTTCTACATGGCAGTCGGCGGCGGCGCGGTTGCCATCGTGGCGATGTTTTACCACTCGCAGAGAAGGTCTGTCAAGAGGTGCTACCTCAACGCAACGCCGACGGCTCCGGAGGGGGTTAGGGACTTGCTTGAGCCAGACGTGGACAACGAGGTCCTCGCCTACGCAATCTCAGTGGTAAACAAGAGACAGCTCCCGGAGAGGTATTTGGATCTACTTCTCTTCGACGTTCTTTCCGCCGAATACAACACGTTGACTGGCAGGCCGACGTTGCCTAAGGCGGTCGTACACGCAAGAAGCATGAGCCCGTCACAAGTTTCAAGGACAACGTCGTTTGAACAGAACTTCGACGTGCATGAATACTTGGTCTACGAGTCTCTTCATCCCGGCTACGCCGAACAGGCCGTATATGTCGCGTATGAGCTCTACAAGCGCGGAGCCACGGAGATAGTCAGCGTGGCGTGTGGACCCGCCTATCACGAGAGGATGCTGGCCGAGCTTCTGCCCGGCTTGAAAATATCCTGTGTAGAATCCTCGTCATTTTTCAGAAAGTTGAGCCCGGTTCAGGTGCTAGACGACGTGCCTGTTGGCGCCTCCGCTGTGGTTTCGTTCGGTGCATCTCACCATATCGAGAATTTCCCTGAATGGATGTCGTCGAAGCTGAAAAGCGGCGGTTTGCTTATTGTGTCTGACGAATTTATAGCAGACTATAACAGCGAGCAGGAAAGGCGGAGAAATGTGATAACGCATCATCTGCGCTATCTTCTGGACATCCCGCTGGAGAGACATCACGTGGAGCTCCTATCTGCATATCACGCCGCCAGAGAAGGAAGGATAAGATCGGCCTTGGACATCCTGGCGAAGACGTACCACGATATATCCAAAGGGCTTAGGGAGGGCGGAGATGACGTAGAGAGGGCTTTTCTTCACTTCTACCGGCTTGAGCTGACGTCGCTTCTGCTGGGGGTGGCGTATATAGAGGAGAGGAGGACGTCGGCGGAGAAGTTCGTAGGCGCGGCGTCTGCGCTTGGCTTGAAGCTAGTGGCGCAGTATAGGGTATATCCCACGGGAAGGGAGTCGGGCACTTACGTGTTGGTTTTTCGCAGGTTGTGACATGAGGAGTCAAGTCGTAGTCGGCATATTTGAGATGTTGGCGGTGACGGCTATTTGGGGTAGCGTGCCCGTAATATTCAAGCTTTCTGGACTTCCTTCGCCTGTGTTTGTCTTCTTCAGGGTGGCAATTACTGCCGTCTTGCTGGCCGCAACTCTACGCCGCTTCGCGTGTGGCGGCTTAACTGCGGTTTTGTCTGGCGTCTTCCTTGCGCTTAACTGGATCTTCCTCTTCTACGCCACAGCCCTCATGCCGGTGTCCACCGCCGTTATGATCTACTATGCAGGCCCTATAATGGCCAGCGTCTACATGCACTTCCTTGGCGAGAAAATGCAGAGGCCAAAGTTGCTAGCCCTATTGATCTCGTTCACGGGCGTAGCCCTGCTAGTGGGGTTCGCCGGCTACGTTACGCCTCTGGGCGTCTTATTCGCAGTGTTGAGCGCCACGTTTTACGCGGCGCTTATAGTCGCCAGCAAGCTCTCCGCAATCCGTATGGCGCCTATCCACCTGGTCCTATGCCAGACGTCTGTGGCGACGTTTTTCACAGCGCCTTTCTTGGCGTTATACAAGTTTGAGGCGACTCCCTCCGCCTTAGTTGCTGTGTTTATAGCCGCTACAGTAAACACCTTGTTGGCGTTGTTTCTGTGGTACGACGCGTTGCGCCGAATCACGGTGCAGCTGGCGTCCGCGCTCAGCTATCTGGACCCAGTTTATGCGTCGATATTTGCCTTCTTGTTTCTGGGTCAGACGCCATCGCAGTGGACCGCCGTCGGCGGAGCTCTGGTGATTTTGGGAGGCATAATGTCGATCTACGCGGAAACCCGGGCAGATAAGCCTGGGATCAAGGCCGTCTTCTGGAGGACGTCCACGTCTACCTCTTCCAACATCCTCACGTCTACGACGCCGTCAGGCCCTCTTTCCATAAAGTAGACGTGAATCCCCATGTCTAGCTCGCGCACCAGTTGCTTGATGATGTTTATGAGTTCTATGCTGTGGGTTGTGATAAAGAGCTGGAGGTTCTGCCTCTTCGCTATCTTCAGGGCGAAGCTCATAAACGCCTTAAGCCCAGCCGGGTGTTGATGCGCCTCCGGGTCCTCCATAAGCACCGCTGTGTCTTTTACCAACGCAAGGGGGGATGCGTACATCACAGCCGCCCTGGCGCCGTCTCCTAACGCGTCGATCTCCACTGTGGTGTTCTTCAGCTTAAGAGCCAGCACGTACTCACCCCCCACAGGCTTGTAGGTAATGTCGTGCACATCTACTTCGTACTCTTCCCTCAGCATCTCAACAATTAACGTGTCAAGTCTCCTGTCGAGGAGCTGAGGCCAAATCCTCTGCTCCAGATCGCGCGGCGTAAGCCTACTGTCCAGCAGAAGGACGCCCTCTAGGAACTCCAGCTCTTGGCGTAACTCATCTTCTACCCTTTTCTGAAGCTCAGAAAAGGGCAATGGAGGCGTTGACTTGGTGACTGGGCTCCAGAACGAGTCCGGCCTCTGGTAATAAATGACGTTGGAGCCTTGCGCCACCACCAGCCACAGGGCAGGTCCATCGGCGGGAGGCGCATGTGGAGGCTGGGGCTGACTATACATAAGTCTGAACTCCATCTTTTTTTCGCCGAAGTTTAAGGCTATTTGGATTTCTTCGTTTATGTATTTATTAAACCATAACATGTCTTTATATTTCGAGTAGATCTCCCATCCATATCTTGCATCAACATGACCCCGCCTCCTTGTCACGACGTGTAAAAGTTTGGAAACACCTTTTATGATGTCTAAGGGCCTTGCCCAGGCCGAGGCCATGTAGATCGCCTCCAGCAGGGTGGATTTACCTGCGCCATTGCGTCCAATGAAGATGTTCACATGGGTAAGATTGTTCACTACGCATCTCTTCACCCCTCTCAAGTTCTCAACATAGATCGAAGTGATCACAGCACTTGTCACATCCGTTTATATATGGATTCGCGTTAGGTCGTGGGGAGGGATGAGGTGGAGATATTGAGAGAGCGGGCGCATATGTTTCTGGAGGCGGCTAGGGACGATTTGAGGGCGGGCAGGGTCGACTTGGCGGCGTTTCACGCCGAGCAGGCGTGTCAGCTGGCGCTTCAATACGTGCTGGCGTCCCAGACGGGATACTACCCACATACGCATTCCCTGAGGCGGCTCTTCGACGAGGCTAGGGCCGTCAGGCCCGAGCTCTGGCAACTCCGCGAGAGGTATATGCTCGACTTCGAGATCATGGAGGACGCCTACCTGGGCGCCCGGTATCTGCCGAGACGGTACAGCAGAGAGGTGGCGGAGCGGCTGGTCAAAGTGGCCGAGGAGCTCGTGTCGCTATGTACGTAGAGCGGGGGCTCAGGTGGAGGCGGATCCTCGAGGGGTGGAGGCAGTACGTGGAGCGGCTGTGCGCCAAGGCGCGGGAGCTGCTGGGGGAGGCCAGGGTGGTTGTGTTCGGCAGCGTGGCCAGGGGGGACTGGGCCGCCGACAGCGACATAGACGTGCTCGTGATCTCGCCCAACGCGCCCGAGGACCCTTGGGAGAGGGCCAGGGTTGCGGCGGCCCTCAGGGAGGCGGCCGGGGAGGCGGCGCCGTTGCTGGAGCTCCATGTGGTCAAGCCGGAGCAGTATCTGGGCTGGTACAGGCGGTTCATAGACGCCGAGGTCGAGGTGTGCTGACGCCGCATGGGGCTAGGCCCTCTTGAGCCTCAGGGCGTTCAGCGTGACCGTGATGCTGCTTAGGGACATGGCCAGCCCCGCGAGCTCCGGCCTGAGGCTGAGGGCGGGGTAGAACAGCCCGGCGGCGATCGGTATCAAGGCGATGTTGTAGGCGAAGGCCCAGAGGAGGTTGAACCTGGCGTTGGCCTCGACGCGCCGAGAGATCTGGAGGAACTCCGCCACCTTGGAGAGGTCCCCCCGGGCCACCACCACGTCGCCGGCCTCCTTGGCCACCTCCGTGCCGTTGCTGACCGCGATTCCCACGTCGGCCGCGGCGAGCGCGGGCGCGTCGTTGACGCCGTCTCCCACGAATATCACGCCCCCCTCCTCCCTCAGCCTCCTCACGATCTCGGCCTTCCTCTCGGGCTCCGCTCCGCCGAAGTATNTGGAGATGCCCAGCTTGGCGGCCACGGCGGCCACGGCCCGCTCGTTGTCGCCGGACGCCACCACGGGCTCCAGACCCATCGACCTGAGCCGCTGGACGGCCGACGCTGCGTCGGGCCTCAGCTCGTCGCCCAGGGCCGCCAGCCCTCTGACCTTGCCGTCCACCGCCACGTAGACCGCGGAGAGCCCCTCGGACCTAAGCCCCTCGGCGAGCTCCCTCATCCCCTGGGGCACCTCGGCGCCCAGGGCCTCCATCAGCCTCTCGTTGCCGACCCCGACCGACCTGCCGCCGACAGTGGCGTAGACGCCCATCCCCGGGAAGGAGTCGTACGACTCGGGCGGCTGGACGGCCAGGCCCAGCTCCGAGGCGTAGTCGACCAGCGCCCGGGCGAGGGGGTGCGTGGACTTGGACTCGGCCGAGGCGGCGTAGGCCAGCGCCTCGACGTCGCCCACGTATTTCACCACGCGGGGGACCCCTTGGTCAGCGTGCCCGTTTTGTCGAAAACGGCGAACCGCGCCCTCAGGGCCTTCTCGAATGCCTCCGGGTTCTTCACGAGGAGGCCCTTCTCGGCGGCTCTGCCGACGCCCACGACGACGGCGAGAGGCGTCGCGAGGCCGAGGGCGCAGGGACACGCCACGACTAGGACCGACGCCGCGAAGAGCAGGGCCTGACCGGGCGGCGCTCCCCGCAGGGCCCACGCCGCGAATGTGGCCGCAGCCGCGGCCATGACGGCCCACGTGAAGACGCCGGCGACGCGGTCGGCCAGCCTCTGTATGGGAAGCCTCGCGTTCTGGGCCTGCCTGACCAGCCGCACCACCTCAGCGAGGTAGGTATGCGCCCCCGATCTGGTCGCCCTCACCAGGAGGCGTCCCCGCACCAGCAGAGTGCCGGCGAGCGCCAGGTCGCCCGGCTTCTTCTCGGCGGGCATCGGCTCGCCGGTGAAGGCCGACTCGTCGGCGTACCCCATCCCCTCCTCCACGTAGCCGTCCACAGGTATCCTCTCCCCCTCCCTGACCTCCACGAGCTGGCCCGGCTCCACCTGGGCCGAGTCCACCTCGGTGAAGCCTTCGCCGGTCTTCACGCGGGCCCTGGGAGGCGCCATCTGCGCCAGCCTCCTCACGGCGTCGCCCGTCTTGAGCTTCATCCTGCTCTCCATGTACCTCCCGGCGAGGACGAAGGTTATCACGGCCGCAGACGCCTCGAAGAAGGCGCGGCCTCCCGTCAGAGCGGCGTATGCGCTGTAGGTGAAGGTGGAGAGGGTGCCCAGCGCCACCAAGGTGTCCATGTTGGCGGTCCCGTTCCTGAAGGCCCGGTAGGCGCCGGAGAGGAACCTCCAGCCTGAGTAGAACTGGACGGCGGAGGCCAGGAGGAGCTGGGCGAGGGGAGGCACGGCGGGAACATCATGGAGGCCATGAGGACGGCCGTGATGGGCACGGCTGGGAGGAGCCTGGAGGCGAGGTCCCTGGCGTCCCTCTCGGCGGCCTTCCTATCCACGTCGACGTCCACCTCGGACCGCGAGGCCTCGCCCGCCTTGAACCCGGCCCTCGCCAGAGCCTCGGCGACATCCCGCGGGCCGACCTCCAGCGGGTTGTACTCCACATATAGCAACGACGTGGCCGGGCTGAAGGAAGCCCTGAAGACGCCCCAGAGCCGCGCCGCCCGCTCCACGGCCGCCGCGTCCTCCGGCCGCGCCCCGGGCACCGAGATGTAGACGGCCTCCCTGTACACGTCGTATCCAACCCGCCTGACCGCCTTCAGGAGCTCCCCGTAGTCCAGCTCGGGCGAGGCCACCAGCCTCGCCTCGTTGCTCGCCAGGGACGCCTCAGCCCACCTGACCCCCCTAACGGACAGCAAGGCCCTCTGCACAGTCAACGAGCAGGTGGCGCAGTGCATCCCCAAGATCTTCAACACGGTCTCGCGCCCCTCTACCTTAACACCGACCCTGATATCCATCAGCGATGCGGCATGCCCTGGGGGCCGTGCTGAAGATAGTATTCAGGTCTCCTCTCGAACTCCTCCTTACACATGGAGGAGCAGAAGTAGTAGACCTTGCCCCTATAGAGCGTCTTGTACTTAGCCTTGGCCGGATCCACCTCCATACCGCAGACCGGATCGACCGCCACGTCAATATCGCGAGCTGAGGTTTATATAAGTACGGCCGATTGTCCCGGCCGGAATCTGCCGCAGACGCGCAGGCGTTTCTAGGCCCCAGGGCGCCCGGCCGGAGGCGTGGGCGATCTATAACGGCGTCGAGGCAGGCCATATCGGGCGGCAGACGCTGCTCGGCGAAATCGGGCATCGAGGCGACAGAGCGCCTAGACGGCGGCGGGCGGCAGGCCTATTGAGCATCCGCATTGACTTTCGCCGAGGGAACGGCGGAAACCGCGGCATAGAGAGCTTGTTGAGCGGCGGAGTAGGCAGACCGCCCGGAAGAGGGCGTAATGGAGGAGATGTCCGGGCATGTGTAGGAGCTGAGGGGTAGATTTACAGATTAATCTCAATCCTGTCTATGTAGTCGTTTTTATATTTTATTTATATAGAAACTAAATTTAATTTTATTAATTATCTAATTAGAAATTTTTATATAAGAAATATGGCGGCCATGCCACCAATGGAATATCACGGCCCCGTTGTAGCCGCTTACGTTGATCATCCGCATGTCGCCATCTGGCGTGGTGAAGTGGACGGTGTAGTAACCGGGAAATGTGTATGTTTCCCCTATTTCTGAGCCTGGGAAGTGCGCATCAAGCCACTTCTTTGCTATCGCTAGCGCTGTGACGTTATCTATACACATAGGCTGGCCTAGCCACATCATCGAC
>JGI20127J14776_1000484_pt1 | contig 10289 bp, 10 predicted proteins | sample JossMetagenome_2_FD_14776 | JGI IMG/M metagenome (IMG submission 14776)
GGAGGATATCCCGAATATGGATCTCTTAGAGGGGCTATTCCTAATGAGAGTATCTGATAAGCTTTTGATGTTTCGCTTGTAGGCATGTTATCCCAGACCTTGCTGATCCTGAGTGTTGATAAGATTATATATGGATATGATCCTCCTGCGTAATAATAAGTTATACTTATATTAAATCTTCTGGTTGTGTCGAAAGGTATCGATGGATATAGATATATGTTGCTAGGAGTGGAGCTTAGAGTATATGTGTAAGAGTTGCTCCACACGATCTGGCCTGTGTCCGTGTCGATCACATTAATTTGGACTCCTAAATAGGAGTCTGATGAGGAGGTGGAGTTTGCTCTGATGAAAACTACTGAGCTATATATGTTATATCCAAGATAGATGTTTACTGATCTAGATCCTGTTAATATTGTCTTGTTTAATGTTATAAGAACAAATTCATAAAATCTTGATGGGCCTCCGCCGCCATCTATCAGCTCAGCTGTTGGATATATGTTTCTGAATTCTTCAAATGTTTTCTTCTCAGCCTCTTTATCTAATATCTCTGCAACANCTCGATCATAGGCTGGATCGTATATGAATCCCTCTCTATGTTCATGTGAAACAACCATGTTATCGCTGAGTTTAAGGCTGATCAATCTCTCACGGATCGTACTTAGCCATGTGTTCCAAAAGATCTCGGCTTTCTCAGCCTCGCCAGCGAAATTTGGAAAAGACAATATGTGTCTTAGGTCTCTCTATGTTCAGCACATAACTTATCTTGGCTAACAGCTCCATATCAAACGGCAGATCTCTTAGATAAGGCTTTCTATTATGATCATGGTCATAATATATTGCAATTCCTACTGTAAACGGCAAGATCTTTACTCCCGTCTCTGTAAATATTTTTGCTCCTTGAGAAAGTTTTATCACATATCTATCTCTAAGACCGTGTTTAACAGCATAAACATTCCATGGACATGAAGAGAAGTCTTTACCAGAGTCGGATCTTGGTATTGGAACTGTCAATATCAAAAGATCATTCCCATTCAAAATACCATCATCGACATCAGGCATTAGAATTGTGGCATTAATAGGTGAGAGAAATGTTCTAAAGAATTTTCTTGGGACAAGCTTTGGAATAATAAGAGTGTTATTATCATCACAAGATGATGCTATCAAAGAATCAAATCTTATGCCATGAAGATCTTTTAAAACACTCACTGGAAGAATTATATGAACAACATCTCTAGAGCTGCTCAAAAGATCTTTATTAATAATCTGTGTATCCACAGATGTGTTCTCATTTAATCCTTTTGCTGAGAGGATCTCTACAGGTATTATAGAGAGAATCAACAACATAAGAGATAGAAGACCTAGAGTCTCTAGATATTTATTCAATATATTCATAAGACACTCTCCCGGTCTTTTTTTTGAAAAAATATAAATTTTTCAATAGAAGAATCCGGATCATTAGAAGAGATGATGATANTTAAACTTTGAAAGATGAAGACTAAGTGCTGAATTTTTTAAATCTTTATTATGTAGAAAATATATACTGATCTTAATGAGATTTTATATTGAGACGAATCTTCTGATCATATCTGTAGAGATCAGACCTATTTTCCCACTTGCTATAGACACAAGATCTTCTATATCAAATCTTTTTAATGTAAATACAGACCATAATATGCCGTAGTTAAATGGATAGGAATATATGTATGAAACAGATTTTTTTCTAACATTTTTTCTTACAAAACCTCTTATATTGATCATTGTCTCAGTAAGATCTTGAGATATTAATGTGGAAGGATAGATCCTTCTTAGAAGTGTTAAAAATCTCGTCTCATCAGAAGAGCTCATCTCCTCAAGCGTGGAAGGATCTATTTTACAAGAGTATCTCAAAAGATCTTTTATATACGTGCTCAGCTTATCCTGAATATTGAGCATTATACTCTTACTTAAAAAGTTTATTATATAAAGATCAGCCTCTGGACATATCAGTTCTATTATCTCAGGATATGATGTTAAGATCTCTGAGAACTCCTCTAATAAAGATAGATCTAGAGATAGATTTATTGAGATCTCAGAAGATAAAGTCTTTGAAAACTCTTTATAATATCTTGAGAATACGTAGAAACCTGATCTCTCGATCTCTGTCATGATCCTTGAGATACTCATCTCCTCGCTGAGAGTCTTTTCGAGAAACTCGCGTGCTTCCTCAGGCAATAGATTAAGTATTTTTCTCATGTTCTCACTATGTCTCTCTAATACTCCTCTAATTATTGAGGCAAACATTTTTATCAGCATGATCTTTCTCATTGAGCTTATCAGCATATAGACGTCTGGACCTCCTATCTTCTGAAAAATTTTTGTCAGATTATACAGATGAGAGTCTAAAGCAAGCTCTAGACTCAAAAGATCCTTTGGATCAATATTTTTAAGATATTGATAATAACTAGTCTCTTTAAGAATATACATATAATCATCTATACTATTGGCCTGCAAAAGATCTTGAATATTCTTCTCATTAAGACATGTAGAATATATAACTCTCAGCTTAGGCGTTATATAGAGAAGATCTGAGCTTAAACTCATGTTGATCACGTTAACTCATATATCTCTAAAAATTTTCTTAAAGCATTTTCAATAGCCTTCTCTCTTCTATTCTCATATATTTTCTCTATCTCTCTAATCTTCTCTCTAATCTTCTCATCATATTCTCTCCTGATCCTGTCTATCTCATTCTCAATTCTTTTACGAGCTTCATCAATGATTCTAGATATCTCTTTCTCCAAGTCTTTATCCAATTGATCTAATAATCTATTCATTTCCTTCGTAAGAGACTCTCTATCCTTTGAGACATCTTCTGAAGTATTTCTTAACAACTTTTCAAACTCCTCAAATTTTGATAATAGATTTGCCACATAATCACGGCTCATCTTGAGATTCTCCCCCAGTATTTGATTAATTATCTGTTTAAAATCTTTCTTGTATATATAAGATAGCCTGTGTGAGAGATCATGACTGTCTTAGGTCTCAAGGCGCCTGTTTTTGTCTCGTATTCTCTCTCTAACAGCTCCACAAGTTTAGGAAGGATCCATTTGTTATCTAAATATAATTTGTTAAGCAGCTTCTCAACTTGATTTATTGTTGGTAGAAAAAATATGACAGGAGCTCCAGGTCTCAAAGCCTCATATACCACCTCAGTTACATCCCAGGGATTAGAAAGATCTATTAATGCTGCATCAAGATCTTTCTCATCAACTCCTTTAGAAACATCTCTAATCTTGATCTCAACATATCTATCTAGACCTATCTTAGAGAGATTATTAAGAGCTGTCTCAGCAAAATCTTCTCTGATCTCATATCCATATACTCTACCATTTGGAGCAACCGCTCTTGCTAAAAAAGCTGTTGCAACACCTGACCCTACACCTGCCTCCAGAACTCTCTTGCCACTACTTAGATCCAGCATGACTAATATTAACCCAAGATCTTTCGGATACAAAACTTGTGTAGGTCTTCTAAAGATCTTATACACAAGATCTTCAAGTGAAGGTTTTAGAACATAAGCTTTCACACCTGATGAAAGTGTTATCTGAGAGCCGTAGCTGAGACCTATAAGATCGTCATGATCAATATATCCTTTATCACTACTAAATCTCTCTCCTCTACGGATCTTTATAACATATCTTCTTCTCTCATCTATATATATGAGAACATGTCTCTCTTCACAGACGACGTCTTCACAAAGATCAGTGCTGGTGTCATTCTTCATCAATCAGAAATACCAACCCTCATCATAAGAACCTGTCATCTAAAATATGAAATCATTTGCCTGCTGGAACATATATTCTTATTCTATGATTAGAAGAGTATAAATTAAGTACTCCCTCTTTCTCAAGATATCTAAGCAATTTTTTAGATAATGAATATGGAATGCCCAGCTTCTCTTTAGCTTGATATGGAGTGACCACCTTAAGATCTATAAGCTCTTTCTTTGCTCTACCTATGATCTTTTCATCAAGCTCTGAGACACTGATTTTTTTAGTCTCTCTCTCCTCTTTCTTAACCTCTTTCTTGGTCTTCTTCTCTTTCTCAAGTTCTCTCATCTGTCTTTTCTCCATAGCTGAGATAGGTTTCTTGCCTTTAGTCCCCATTGTAATCCCTATAAATAAATACGAGAATAGAAAAATAAAAATTCTCAGGATCTAAAGCCTTTAAATTGTTTGCACTAGAATTATTATCTTTGACTATAAATATTAAGTCAAGGATTAGAATATGTTTAGAAAAATACGTGAGATATTTTCAAAAGCAATTGATAAGATATCTGAGAAGATGGAGAAGATCTCTGAAGAGAGATTTGGAAAAGAGATTTCTCAAGAAGATATTTCAAAATTATCTGATGAGCTGATCATAGATCTTGTCGAGGCAGATGTCGCCTATGAAGTTGCTGAGAATATAATTAAAGATCTGGAGAAAAAGATCGTAGGGTCGAAAATAGGCTTATTTGAAGATAAAAAAAGATTTATAAAAGATAGATTTAGAGAGATCTTGATAGAATATCTTAAAAAAGGTGAGTGGAACAAAGATCTTGTTGAAACGATCAAAAGTTCCGCAAAGCCTTATAAGATCCTTTTTATGGGAGTAAATGGTGTTGGAAAGACTACTACAATAGCTAAAGTAGCTAAATATCTAAGAGACAAAGGTCTTAAAGTTCTTGTTGTGGCTGCAGATACTTTCAGAGCAGGTGCTCAAGAACAGCTTGAGATCCACTGTAAAAAACTTTCGATACCGATATTCAGAGGCAGATATGGTTATGACCCGGCGGCTTTAGTCTTTGACTCGATCAAATATGCTCAGAAAAATGGTTTTGACGTCATATTAATAGATTCTGCAGGAAGACAACACACAGATATTGATTTGATGAATGAGATAAAGAAGATCTCAAGAGTATCTTCACCAGATCTTAAGATCCTGGTTTTAGACGCGTTAACAGGTAATGACGCTGTGAACCAGGCTATAGAGTTTGATAAATATATTGGTGTTGATGGAGTGATATTAACAAAATTAGATGCAGACGCGTCAGGAGGATCAGCTCTCAGTATAATAACAACAATTAATAAACCAATAATATTTGTCGGTGTAGGTCAGAAATACGATGATCTTATATCATATAAAGCAGATCTTATAATAGAAAAGATCATTGAATAATCATGATCTATTAAATCTTAAAAGATCATTTGAAAGCTGAGAAGATAAAGATAACAAAGATCTTAATCTTCTAATGAGATCTACTTATGCCTGCTATTTAGGTATTCATTAAAGTGATAAATATTTTAAGAAGATACAAAGGATCTTTGTTATCTAATTCTGAAAAATTTTAATTTTAAAATATNATGTTATAAAATGAGGCCNAGATTTTGACGAAAGAAGACATTATTGAGAAGATTAAGTCAGCTTTCTGGAGTGTTAATTATGATGATTATGTGCCTAAGAAGCTGGATCTTTTGATAGACACGATCCCGAGCGTGTTTAGAAGAATAGCTGAGGAAGAGAGAGATAGAGTATTTCTCATATTTTTCAATAGAAAATACACCTATAAAGAGATAGATCTTTTGTCAGAGGCTTTTGCAAAAACTCTTATACGAGATGGTTTATCAAAAGGTGATGTAGTTGCTATAATGCTTCCTAATACTCCTCAGTTTGTAATTGCTTTGTTAGGTGTTCTTAAGGCAGGCGGCGTTGCAACGCCTATAAACCCGCTTTATACATCATCTGAGATGTTATATCAGATCAAGAGTTCAGGAGCTAAATATCTGGTCATACTAGATCTTTTTATAAATAAATATAGAGAGATCGAGAGGGAAGCTGGTCTTAGAAAAGTTTATGTGACAAGCATCTCAGATGCTTTGAGATTTCCACTGAACATACTTTATAGATTAAAAGAAAGGCCTCCTTCTGTAGAAGAGACTGATGTCATAAGAAAAATGTTTAGTGAGATAAGGAGATTCATAAAAGATCCTAGAAGGGTGGATGTAAAGATCTCTCCTGAAGATCTGGCTTTGTTGATGTATACTGGAGGGACGACGGGAGTTCCTAAAGGAGCTATGATACTTCATAGAAATGTTGTTGCAAACATGCAACAGGTGGCTGCGTGGCATCCTCCTAAACCTGATGGAAGTCGTAAAGGATATATATATGCAGGAGTTCTTCCATGGTTTCATATATATGGTCTTGTGGCGACATTATTCACAGGCGTGTGGACAAGATCTACTATAATAGTTTTCCCGAGATGGGATCTAGAGCAGGTGTTGAGAGAGATTGAGAGAAAAAAGATAGAACTTCTTCACGGAGTCCCCACCATATATACTTACATAGTTAATAGTCCTCTGGCGAAGAAATATAACCTAAGATCTCTTACTGCAGCCATCAGTGGCGCTGCTCCTCTTCCAGTAGAGATCTTAAGAAGATTTGAGGAGCTTACAGGAGCTAATCTTAGAGAAGGATATGGTCTGACAGAGACCTCAGTAGTCACTCATGTTAATCCTGTCAGAGGAAGATATAAGCCTGGGTCTATAGGTGTTCCAATACCAAATACATATGCTGCAATAGCAGATCCTGAGAAGCCTATACTACTACCTCCAGGAGAGATTGGTGAGATAGTTATAAGTGGTCCTCAGGTCTTCGCAGGATATCATAATATGCCTGAGGAGACTGAGAAAGCATTTTTTGAGTTTGGAGGATTTAAATGGTTTAGAACAGGAGATCTAGGGTATATGGATGAGGAGGGATACTTCTATGTTGTTGATAGAAAGAAGGACATGATAAAATATAAAGGATATTCTGTGTATCCTAGAGAGATCGAGGAGCTTTTGTATAAACATGAGGCTGTTAAAGAGGCTGCGGTGGTAGGTCTTAAAGATCCTGAGGACGTGGCAGGAGAGATCCCTGTGGCGTTCATAGTGTTAAAAGAAGGTTATGAAAACAAGATCTCTGAAAACGATCTTTTGGAGTATCTCAAGAAACATCTTGCGTCATATAAAGTTCCTAAGAGAATCGTTTTTGTAAAAGAGCTTCCTAAATCAGCCGTAGGCAAGATCTTGAAGAGAATGATCAGAGAGAAAGCTAAGACAAAAATTGTTGAAGGAAGAATTCATATAGAGTATCAGTAGCTGTTTTTGAAAAATAAAGTTTTTTTGAGAAATCTTTTTTGGGAAAAATATTTGAAGATCAAGATCTCGGCACCATTGATCATAATAAGTGTAAGCTTGATCGCTTATATGATCTATGTTTATAGTCTGGGCATTGATAAAGTCATAGAGACTTTTAAAATGATCTCTTTGACATCTCTTATGTTATTAGCTTTATCAATATTTGTCGCAATTTTTTTCCACGCACTGGCCTGGCATTTGATATTATTAGGAGGAGGTGTTGATAGACAGAAGGTGAGATTTGGAGAAGTGTTTGGCATAGTATCTATAGCACTTTTATCAGGCTATATAATACCTGTTGGAGCTGTGACTGAGTTGATGAGACTTGTATTAACAAACAAGAGATTAGGTCTTGAAAGTTCTAAGACTGTTTCTACAATAATGATTCATAGAATCTATGTTTCATCATCAGCTTTTCTGATGATCTTCATACTTTTGATTGCTAGATACATAGTCTTAGGAAAGTTAAATATATCATTCACAGAACTTGTTATAATAATCATATATACTCTTCTAGTGATCATTCCTAATATTGGGCTCACAGGCTTTTTAGGCACGGGATTGTTTAGAAAGATCCTTGGGAAAATAAAGAGTTTTTTAGAAGAAAAATATTATAAAGAAAAGATCCTTTTTGACCCCAGCTATTTCGTGTATGAATATAAAGAATTCTATAAAAAACATTTTTTTATCAAAATATTCTCTATTATCATTTTTAGCATCTGCTGGCGAATGGCTTTTTCTTACAACATCTATGTATATATTGATCAATAGCTTCATGTATGGCATAGGCTTGTTAAATGCTTTTATCATAGCACTTTTTATTCAACTGATCTATTGGATAATGCCTGTCTCAGTCAGCGGATTGGCAGGTTTTATGGAGTTTATAATAACACTGGCTCTACAGGTATTAGGCATCTCACCATATATAGCTGTAAGTTTTGCTGTAACCTATAGAATAGTGACTTTTCTTGTTTTATTAATAGTCTCATATCCTATGATGAAGATCTTAAGAATAGAAGATCTTAGAGATCTATTGAGATCCTCTGAGAAAAACTCTTAAAAAACTGTCTCTTATGAAGAGTATAAGCTTATATTCAGAATATTTCTTATATATACTAAAGGTGTTGTAGAGAAGATGTATGGATTTAAAGTAGATTTTGATCCTGAGGAGATAGAGGCTCTGAGAGAGGCATTAAATGATATGAGAGATAAAGTTCATGCAGACATATTTGTGAGTGATGAGTGTGAATGGTGTGAAGCTACAATATCAATGTTTAAGACTATCTCAGAGAATTCTCCTATGAGAAATGGAGAGAATTTATTTAGATTCAAGGTGTATAAAAAAGGTTCTGATGACAGTATCATTAAAAAGCTTGGGATAAACAGATTTCCAACAATATACTTCTTAGACGGATCTATAAGATACTATGGTATTCCAGCAGGTGAAGAGATTAGAGCACTTATAGAGACATAATAAGAATCAGTCAGAACGACAGTGGTCTTGAGCCAGATACTATAAGACGTATTAAAGAGTTTAATTCGAGAGCTGTCATAGAGACTATTGTGACCCCATCATGTCCATACTGTCCATATGCTGTTTTATTAGCTAATATGGTTGCATTCGAATCTTATAAAGCTGGAAAGAGCAACATAATATCTGTAGTGGTGGAGGCTTATGAGAATATGGATATTGCTGAGAAATATGCTGTGACGTCTGTGCCTACTATAGCTATTAATGAGAGAGTAGAGTTTATAGGCGTTCCATACGAAGATCAGTTGTTAGAATCTATATATAGAATATCTGCCAAGAAACCTGCTAGAACAGCTCCTATAAAAGATCAGAGGGCTACAGAAGATTCTGAGCTGAAGAAACTTATTAAAAAAGTTATTGAAGAAATTGATAAAGAAGGATAATTTTAACTGATTATAATCAGGATCTTTTGATAATAATTTGCGAAAAAGATCTTTTGATAATTTTACGTCTTAATAATTTATTAACTCTTTAGTCTCTAAGATTATTTGGTGATAATATTTTGTCCTCCGGAGAGAAGATTAAAACTACTGTATCTGTGATCAAGGCTGATATAGGGTCTTTAGCAGGTCATCATGTTGTTCATCCAGATACTATCGCTGTAGCCTCCAGAGTTCTTGCAGAAGCTAAGATGAAAGGATTGTTAACAGATTATTATGTAACTAATGTGGGGGATGATCTTCAGCTTATAATGACTCATAAAAGAGGTGTTGATGATAGCGAGATCCATGGGCTGGCTTGGCAGGCTTTTAAAGAAGCTACTAAAGTAGCTAAAGAGCTGGGCTTATATGCTGCTGGCCAAGATCTTTTGAGTGACGCTTTTAGTGGAAATGTGAGAGGTCTGGGCCCAGGCGTTGCTGAGATGGAGTTTTATGAGAGACCTGCCGAGCCGATCATAGTTTTCATGGCTGATAAAACTGAGCCTGGAGCATTTAATCTCCCTATGTATAGAATATTTGCTGACCCATTTAACACAGCAGGCTTAGTAATTGATCCAAGGCTTCACGATGGATTCAAATTTGAGGTCTTCGATGTGTACGAGGGTAGAGAGGTGGTCTTCAAAGCTCCAGAGGAGATTTATGATATGCTTGCATTGATAGGGACTCCAGGAAGATTTATTGTGAGAAGAGTTCGTAGAAAAATTGACGATGAGATCGCAGCTGTCGTAAGTGTTGAGAGATTAAGTCTCATAGCAGGACAATATGTTGGTAAAGACGATCCTGTTGCAGTGGTGAGAACTCAGAGCGGCTTTCCAGCTGTTGGAGAGGTTTTAGAGGCTTTTGCACATCCACATCTAGTTGCCGGATGGATGAGAGGCAGTCATCACGGGCCTCTGATGCCTGTGGGACTTAGACATGCTAAGATGACGAGGTTTGACGGTCCTCCTAGAGTGNTTGCTTTAGGATTTAACGTTAAAAATGGCAGACTGATCGGTCCAGCAGATCTTTTTGATGACGTCGCCTGGGACGAGACTAGAAGACTTGCTCTAATGATCACTGATTATATGAGAAGACACGGCCCATTTATGCCTCATAGATTAGGTCCTGAGGAGATGGAGT
>JGI20127J14776_1000490_pt1 | contig 10236 bp, 13 predicted proteins | sample JossMetagenome_2_FD_14776 | JGI IMG/M metagenome (IMG submission 14776)
TTCATAAGCGAGGGAGGCTACGACGGAGTCTTCGTCGGTATTAGATGGGACGACGCCCCGTTCCCCTCACTTGGCCTCGGGATTCCTCGTCACCGATACTCCCTACGCCGTCGGGCCTACGCCCCCATGCTCGGGGTGTCATTGTTCACTGCCCACGGGGCTGGGTCTTGGACCACCCCCTTCACCGGATTCCCCTCGGGCAGGCGGTCAGTATCAAAACCGGTCTGGGGTGTTTAAGCTTTCGGGAAATATGAAGTCCACCTAATACTGCAATTCACCGAGAGGGATGTTTGGGACTACACACTGGGCAATAAGCTACCAATCAACCCACTATACTACAGAGGCTACAGAAGCATCGATGATAAGTTCGAGACAAAGCCAACCGGCGACAAACCAGCCTGGGAACAAGACCTAGAGAACACGCCCGAGCGTGTGGGTAGGGCCCAGGATAAGGAGGGGATAATGGAGCTGCTCAGGAGGTACGGCTACATGTGAAACAGCTATGAAGAAACCAAACATAATAATACTAATCATCGACACACTAAGGGAGGACTACTCAAGCGGTTTAGAGGCACTTAGGGAGCTGGGCTTCGTTAGGTATGGGAATGCCATAGCGCCGGCACCATGGACGCTACCAAGCCACGCAAGCCTAATCACTGGCATGTACCCAAGCCAACACGAAATACACGAATCAAGGGGCGCAAGGACAAACGAGGAGCTCGCAAACATTGCGAGGGTCAGGATGGGTCAGTTGAACTACGGAATAATTGGCGAGTTGAAGGATGAGGGATATGAGACTAGGATAATAACGGCGAATCCATACGTCACGAAGGTCTTCGGGTTTGCTGCTGATGATGTTATCTTAACTTCGCCCTTTGTAGTCTTTGCCGTTTCTCTCAATCAGTTAATTAATCAAAGACGTTTCCTTGAGTTATTGAATGATGTTTATAATGGGGATAAGGTTAGAATGTTCTTAGATTTGATTAGGAGGGGTGAATTACGTGATGCTATCACCGGCTTAGTATACTACCTTTTAAATAAGATGATGCATGCATACCGTCAGTTTCTTAGGTTGGGGAATTGGTTAGGTATACATGATTTAACCATGGAAAAGGGCTCTAGCCAGGTAATTAAGATTTTAAAGAATGCTAAGTTCTCACAGCCATTCTTTCTACTTATAAATATTATGGAGGCTCATAGCCCGTACTTACGCAATGACCTTAATGATAAGTTGTATAATGAGACTATTGCAAAGTGGATAATTAATAATGGTACGGATGACCCAGTTGTGGAGGAATTAAGGAAGAGTTATCCAAGGCATGCAGCTTATGCCGTTAAGAGAGCTGTGGAGATTATTATGGCGCTTAAGCCATACTTAGATGATTCACTGGTAATCGTTACCTCGGATCGCGGCGAGCTACTTGGTGATGGCGGCTTAGGCCATGGGTACTTCTTGAGGGATGGATTACTTAGGGTTCCACTGTGGGTTAAATGGCCCAGTTGGGTTAAACCACCAAAGCAGGTGGGGCCATTTGTAAGCCTAACGCAGATTCCGTCAATAATAAGGGCAATAATCAACAACGAGGAACCCAAAATAGGCACGAACATAGCCATCGCCGAAAGCTTCGGAATAACCCCAAACCACACAATCGACACCGCAAAGCTCAGTTACGAAAAAGCACTAAAACTACTCACACACAGAGTAAGGATCTACACAAAGCACGGCACAGCAACATACAACACAGACCTAGACCAACTCGAGGAAGTAAATGGTGACGAAAACGAACTAAGAAAAATCACGAAAGACGCAATAAACACACTACAACACTAAGAACAACACCTCCTACTCAACACACTAACCACAGCACCAGGCAACAACCACCCAAGCCTAGAACCACACAAGTACAGCGCTAATCTCCTAACCAACGGCGCATCACCCAGCATTACCAACCCCTTAACCCTCTCACCCAACACTACCGAGTATAGGGCTATGCCGTTAAGGTCCGCTGGTCTCCAATTCATCGGCTTCCTAGCCTTCAGTAACACGCCCGGGCCCTCCCAATCAGCCTCAAGCCTTATTATCTCGAAATCCCCGAATATCCTAACCACATCACTGGGTTCATAACGCCAGTAATCATGTGGGTATGCATGGTATGGAAAGCCCCTGGATCGTGTAGTTAAGTAGATAAAACCACCGCGTTTAAGCACCATCTTCATGTTATTAATAACGAGTCTCCAATCAAAAACATGCTCGACAACCTCCGTAGACACCACAACATCAAAGGACTCAGGACCAAAATAATCAACAAGCCTCTCGGCTGGTAGCACAACATCGACGTACTTACCAGGCTCAATATCAACACCAATATATTCCTTAGGTTGGCAAAATCTCTCGATTAATGGCCTAACACTACCGTTAACAAACTTACTACCAACTTCAAGAACCCTCTTACCATTAAACTCCCCACAATCAACAATCCTCATGAAGAAATCCAGCACACCCACATGCACCTAATAACCACCCCATCCCTCCTTAATGCAAGTCATTGTTCCATGCCTATCCAATCCGAATTTAAGAGCGAGCTCGTTGTGCGCCCATGCCCTACACCTAAACCCCAATTCCCCAAGCTTATTCATTAATTCGTGGTATGTCTTGTTGATTAGGTAGCCGCTGTACTCAACCTTGACTATGTCGAATAACCTCAATGAACCATCACTCACCAACTCATACTCGCAACCCTTACAATCAACCTTCAAAACCCTAACCTTGAACCTACCCATATCAATTCCTCTATTTCTCAAGCTCCCTAATTAACTTAACGTTGACAGCCTCACAGACCTAACCTTTGTAACAAACCTACCCATGCCATGAACCAATGCACCACCATCAATGGTCGCATTGTACCTAAACTCCACAAAACCATCCACACCACCAACCGCCGCGTTCACGGGAATAATCCTAGGCTTTAGTTCTGGGTTTAATTCGAGGTTCCTAATCATAACCTCATAATTACTTGGTAACGGTTCAACAGCAACAACAAACGCACCACGCCTCGCGTAGTAAAGCGCCATATCATCAATAAAAGCACTAATGTCAAATGCAAACCAGTCACTGAGGTTGAAGCCGAGGAAGTGGATATCATAGTGCCAGGTCTCGGCAATAATTAACGGGTCGAAGGATTTAATGGTTAATAAGATGCCATCAGGCATCCTCAACAGGAACTCACCATCACACCAACCTAAACAAACCATCATAATAAGCATTAACAATGCGCGAATAAGCCTTTGGACTCAACACATACACCCTACCATCACCACACCTAAACCTGGCAGTGATACTCCCATCAACAAGACCACGCTCAATCAAATAATACCTAATACCGGCAGAAAACCAATTACGAAATAATCCCCTACTCGAAACAAAGACCTTGAACTCACGAAGAAAATCCATTAAGGGGGAATTAATAACGTATTTTAAATGCATTACGTAAATCTTGTGGAGTTCTTAGCGATGTAGTAGTACCTCCACGGTGGTTCATAATCAACTAGCTTATGTAGTATCTTTGACAAACGCATTGTACCCAACCTATGATCAACAAGCCCACAATTAATACCGAGTGCGAGGTATCCGAGCTCCCTAATCCTAGAGTACATATCGAAGTCGGCCTGGTCTAGGAAGAGGTCATCCCTACAACAAACCCTAACAGCAACATCAGCCCTAATCAAGGTACCGAGAATATTCCATACCTAACCTCACCAACACCACAATCACCATCAACCGAACCCATAAGCACAGCACCAACCCTATCCAAAACACGCCTCGGCAAGCTACTAATCAAACCAAGCACCCTACCCACAATTGCCCATAGGCACAGTATCATCATCAAGGAACAACAACCAGCCTGGTTTGTATTCACTTGCGTAATTAACACCAACCCTCAACGCACGTGCAACGATTCTAGAACTATTATTAACAACGACGACAACATTACGTTAACTTTCTAATTTAGTTAAGATATTTTCTACGGTTTTTCGAAGATAAAGTATATAATCATCGCTATTAATATCTATAATATGCATATAATTTTTCCATTTTATATAGAAACTTCCTAGTGTTTTTAACTTATCCAATCCATTTATAAAAAATATCACAGGTTTCCCTAATGCAACATATTCAGCTAATGTAATAGGTGGGATTGTAGGTTGCAGTGCCGGATGAATATCAAGAAGGAAATACATCACTGCAGTACTTCTCCTGAGTATTGCAAGTTTTTCCTCAATGGTGAGGAATCTATCAATTATTATAACATTGTTATTCAACTTAAGGGACGTAAGCTTAGTAATAAGATAGTTTACAAATTTATCGCTATACCTTGTAGGTCGTATTACCAGTATAACTAATGGATTTTTTGTTTTTATTTTTTCTAAAAGTTTTAGAAATTTAAGGAATACGATAAAGTGAGGAAGCGAAAAACGAGGATAATCTATATACCCTATATATGTAATTATAGGTTGCGCATTATACAATCTTGCTTCTATAATCTTTAATTCTTCAGGCAATTTTTCATGAAGATTTGCAAATATTTTACTAAAGTCTGGAAAGAATATACTAATATTCTTCTTTACCATAGATTTATATGTATAATAAATGTATGCATCAGAAGCTATGTATTGAATAGTACTAAATCTAGAAAGAAGGCTATATACGAGGAATGATAATGCGTAAAACATAGGTCTTTGTAATAGGTATAAAACCTGATTAAATTTTAAAAGAGCAAGAATAAAAGAATGTATACCTGGAGAAGAATATACTATAATTTTAACTATCTTTTTATATTTACCTACTTTAATTAGAATTCTTATTATATTAATAAGAGCATGAAAACGTGAAGGAGCATATAATGATATGCAATAGATATTGCTATAACCTTGTATCTTATTTAAGCATTCAATATCTTTTTTCGTAGGAGTTAAACACAGCAGTACATCTATGTAGCCCTCTCTGTGTGTAGATATCACATGACTAAAAATATATTGCTGAATCCCTCCTGCGAAACCTCTTTGACATTCCGATATTATAAATATCCTCATTAATGTCTCAGGAGTCTTCTGCACTTTTACACCACAATAAGGTAAGGATAAGTAGAGATCTTTAAATCATTATCTTGAACGAATTTTTGTGAAAATTCTTCATATATTCCTCTATTTCTATTAATGATTAGATTCCATATAATGGCGTCGGGCATAAATTCTTTAAAATATCTTTTCATTGATTTTACAACAAAAATTAAAGGATAATATGGACCCAAAATCAATTTTCTTTTCATATGAAAAGAATCATAAAGTCCTCTAAAGTATTCAGCACGATTTAAAACTGCCTTATATAAATTGGATATAAAGTGCCTGATCATGAGTACTGCTCTGTAGCTGGATAAATAATATCTCCAATAAGTGTTTAGAATAATTACCATGTTTCGAGTAGATAAATAACTTCGTAAAACACTCATACGTTTAAATGTCTCGGACTCATAGTGAATTCCAACGAGTATTGGTAGAGCCAAGGGTTTAAATCCATATGTCCAGAGATATAGTTGTATATCAGCATCATCATAATAACCAAAAAATCTTGGATCTAAAATCCACTTACGATGCAACAATGGTGGGCATCGTTTCAATTTTAAGAGAGCGAAAGCAAAAGATGCGTATGTAACATAAGAAGGTTTCTCAGGGTACTCTAAGTATCGAATATTTCTCCATCTTGGAATCACACTTAAAAAACTATCGTAAAGGAAACCGCAATCTTCAATAAGACTGTTAGGATAGATATTTATTCCCTGTGCCACGCATACATCAGCTTTATTCTCAATAGATTTTATAAGTTGATCTAGAGCTTCTTCATTGATTACAACATAGTCATTATTCATAACCACAACATAGTCATATGCACCTATACTTTTAATGGCTTTATATAACGCACCTGCAAATCCATAATTCTTTCTTAGTTCAATTACTTTAATCTCAGTGAATTTATTTCGGACAATATCAATACTATTGTCAGAAGATCCATTATCTATTAAATATACATTAATAGTATGCCTACTAATGGTTTTTATTTTTAAGGCACTTTCGAGACTTTGCAAGAACACCATCTTTAATATTTGAAATCCATTATAATTTGGAATAAGAATAGCAACCCTACTCATCAACTCACCCTAATAAGAACTTTTAACCAACCATTATTATATATAAGGTCATGATTATGCATAAGAGACATAAAAAGATCCTGACAATTTATATCGCGAAGACCCGCCGAAAGTAACTGGTAATATATACCTTGACATGGTTCGTCCCAAATAATAATAATTACCTTAAAGAGTTCCTTAATAACGTCGCTCGGACTATAGGTGTAGAGTGCTATTTCAGTTATTGAATTGTTTAAATATTGCGGCATAATGTAATAACCAGGTGTCACCGTAGCTGCGAAGCTAAGATTCGCTAGATATAGGTTTAAATTAATAACTTGAGGTCTATAAGCTGAGTAGAAAAGAACTAGCGGAATCCGCAAGGGTAATACTACTAATGTTGAAAAAAGCCCTAACGTTAATATTATTAATAACATGAGCATTATGTAATCAATAATTTTATCAAGTTTATTTATCTTTTTCATCTGTATTCCTGAATTATTTATGAAAAGCATCCCATTAAGAATTATAAGAATAAATAAAAAGTATAAATAGCGTTGAATAAACGCAAACGAAAGATATCTTAAGACTATATTTACAATAAGGTATGATATTAATGATAAAGAGAAAGCCAATGCAGATATGAAGTAGAAATCTTTGTATAAAATATCGCGATTGTATTTTTGCATCAAAAACATCATATATGGAAAGATCATGTTCAAAGCAAATACAAAATACTTAAATACTACACTAGATAATATTATTAAAGGATCTTGTGCGGGCGGCGATATTACGATACTTAAATATTTTTGTGCTTCATTAGAAAATATTTTTATTTTTTCAAGAAATAACGGAATATATTGTTTTAAAGTTAGAGATATCAGGGTATCATTTAAATATATTACGATAATAGACAATACTAGGAGATAGATTAAAGGAGCTATACGGACAAACCTTATTTTACTAATGAGATATCCTAGTAAAGTTATTATTAAGGCAATCATTAAGTATGATAATAAAATTAGCTCAGCAAATGGATGAACAAAAGGTATAGAAATCAGAAATGGAAAAAGAGTTATGAAAAATATTCCCCAATTTCTGAATGAATATCGTGAAAGAAATATTATAGCAAATGCTACAAGGAAAACACCATACCATTGGTGATGAAATCCATATTCATAAATATCACTAGGATAAATATTCCAATATAATAACATTAATGTTATAATTATGATAAATTTAAGCATAAATGCTTTTTTAATGAAATTATTGTTAACACTTTTAATATGATTTAATAAAATAAGTAAAAATATTCCTATTATAAGCTGAAATAATATAAGATATGTAATGTTCAATTGTAGAATCTGAAAATTTGTGATTATATACAAGATTGCAGCATGCAGATAAGGTATAGGAGTTATTGCAAGAAATCCTTCATTTGGCAATTTTCCAGTGCTTGCTATCTTAATAGCATCATAAAGCATACCGTTACTAACATGATGAACAGCGTATAACCCATCAATTACATATATCGGTACTGAAATTATAATAATAATCAAGATTATTGAAATTAAGTTTACCACTTTCTCATTAAACATTACGTAACACCTCAGCAATTCTTTGTCTAAATATTTCAGAGCTAAACATTATCGAGATTTCACGCAATTTATTTGCATATTCAATGTTCCAATTATTTAATGCATATGCAAGAATTCTTGCAATGTCAAAGGGCCTTCCTATATCTGAGTAGAGCCACATCTCGTCTAAAATACCTAAAGAACCTATTCCGCTTTCCTTACTTATCACAGGGATCAAACCAGCAGCCATAGCTTCCACAATCGAAATACCAAAGTGCTCACCCGGCATAGGATGAAATAGAACTTTACCTTTACCTAATAGTCTTATTTTTGTTTCATCATCAACATCCAAAAAGAAATTCACATAATTATCAAGGTGCATTTTCCTGACTAAACTCTTTAAGTATTGATAATAAATAACATCATTTAATGAGCCTATAATGAATAGCTTTGCATTGATATTAAAGAATTTATGTAAAAGTTTTAGGATGAGGATGCTATATTCTATTCTCTTTGCACGTGATATTCTACTTAAAACTATAATTATATCGTCTCTATTATCCCTTAATGGGATATTTTTAACTATGGCTTTAGATTCAACAGGTGGAAATATAACGAATTTTTTGGCATTATTTATTATATAGAAGGTTGTTGGCGCTATAACAAACCATCTCTTTACAAGCTGAATAGTTTTATTAAGGGTATATGTGCTATTGAAAATAAGTATTTTGCTTAGAGATTTTGATTTATTAAAATTATACATATAATTTATAAGATCATTCATCATTATCGTAAAGAAGCCATAGACTCGCTTTATACCGTTAAAGGTACCATATAAATCAAGGTTAAACGGATAATGAACATATATAACTGTACCTAACAATGCTAGTGAAGATAATCCATTATTTACAAATATCTTATTATATTTTTTGGATAGTTTTAATAATATTTGCAAAATAGTTGATTTTATTGTAATGGGGGTTGATGAATTAGAAATCCATGTAAACTCATCAATGTAATTACGATAGTTATACAGCATTTTTAGAGCTATCGTTTTCTGAGGTTTTTGTATTAATACCAGGCTTGGTTTAGATCCTAGGTACTCGTATATTGCTCTTGCAACCTCTAAGCATACCCTTTCACCGCCACCAGCAGTATCAAGGTCTGTATGTACTATAACCCATTTATTTAACATGCTTTGATATATTTCTGAAGATAGAGCCCTTTTAATCTATTACCCTACCGTTTCTCTTACTTATCGCAATAAATATATAAAAATAAACAATGGTAATACTCCATTAACTAAGTTTTCGTTTTTAATTTAATTATCGGACATGTTAAGGTTCTTAGTATACTACCTTTGTTGGTCTTTTGATCGTGATCCTTATGAGGTCTTTGTAATCCTTCACCCTTAGGTAATTCTCCTGGCCGGTGTCTATGTATGTTAAATCGCTTATGAGTGAGTAATACGACTCAACCACGTCGAACCCAGCCCCTTAATTAACTCCAGGACCTCCTCCATTGTGTACTTCCTAACATGGTGCCTATAGATTGGTTGCTTACCAAGGAGCAACTTCAGTCTCCTGAAAAGCGAGGCTATGTTCGGTGTCGTTAGTATTAAATACCCCTTTATCTTCAAGGCACGATTTATCCTCTCCAGAACCGAAGGTACGTAGTAATAATGCAAATGCTCCAAAACCTCCGTGAAGACTGCACAATCGGCATTAGTAACTTTCAACTCATCTCTCTCAAGATCGCACTTAACGACATCTACGCTGCAGCTCCTTGCGATGCTGAGGTATGTTCTGGCTCCACATCAATTGCCACAACGTTATATCCCATCCCCTTAAGGGCGCATGAAATTATGAACGGCTGGGCGCCCAGGTCCAACAGGGTAGCGCCAGGTTCGCAGTACTTCTCGACTAACCTTAAAACCTCCAATCTTCTGCTGAACTCAAGGTAATAACTGCCAATGGCCTTCCCACCACCTAATCTCTTAACGAGGTCTTCAACGCTTCGAAGTGCTTCCTCGGCTAACATAAACCTCGGTAATGATTCGGATACTAAAAATATTTTGGGCTTGATATTGATTATTGCTTTTTGGTGCAATGGACTATGCCTTGAGTACTTCTCCCTTTTATTACTCTACAATTAAAGTTTTTAGATAAAATCCGTAAGAGCGATTGAACAGGCATTCCCATGGCATGTGCATGATATTCAAATATTAATTCATCAAAAAGTGCTACATGTTCAAAATCATTTAGTATTACATCATACTCACACCCTTCACAATCCATTTTCAGCACCCCGCCATCTACATTGTACAATTCTATTATTCCACTGAGGGTAATTGCCTTGACTCTATAAGTGTCGGCATCTTTATAATGCTTGACGAATCTTTTTAGAGGATTTTTCGCTATAGAGGCCGTATCCACATCTTCTAAAGAAACATTAATTGAACCACCAACACTAGAGAG
>JGI20127J14776_1000492_pt1 | contig 10208 bp, 11 predicted proteins | sample JossMetagenome_2_FD_14776 | JGI IMG/M metagenome (IMG submission 14776)
CAACATACACATGCAATTACGGCAAGGTCGCACAGATTGGGTGATGTGTAGTGGTGTCCACCATGGCTATTAAGTCCCTCTTCTGGTTCTTTGTTGGTTTTGTGCTCGTGAGTTTTGCTTCCTCGCTTTGGTTATTCCTTAGTTCGGTTCTCACGATTATGCCTATACCGCTGCCCTATTGGCTCTTATACACTCCCGGTAACATCGTTGTTGCCGGGGTCGTTGTTGCTGCTTTGATGCTTGCTTTGTACACATACCTCGGTGTTGTTTTGGTTTTGAGTAAATTGAGTAGGGGCTTTGTACCGATAATAATGGTCATCGCATTCACCATTGGTTCAGCCCTACTACTGGCTAAATTAGCAATACCTGCATTAGCCGTCTTGGTGATTGCCTACGTGATGCTCATCGGCACATACGCAGTACTAATCAGCGTGGCAACAACGAGGGCATCAAAGGCTTTGTGGGGTGTTGCCACCATGATCTTGGCACTAATACCGCCAATACTCATTGGTGGTGGGCTTGCAGTCATTGACTACGCGAAATACATGGCAATCATAGAGCAGTCAGCGGCAATAATGGCATCGGCAGTGGAGGCATGGAAACTGGGTAATGCCTAAACCCACAAACCAATGATGGATTAACCATCATGGCGAATCAAACCCAACACACGCGGTGCATGGGTTCATCGTGATAAAGAGGCTGAAGGATCCGCTGTGCATTAAGCAGACAGTAACACCAACCGCACACGCGATACTGGCAAGGAACAACCACAATAAACACGCAACAACACGCACTAAGGCAAACCATGGAGAAACTAGTGAAGGTGGTATTAACGTGATGACCAAGGAAGCATAACTACCGTAAAACCAAGCATCATTGTGAGAATGCCTGCGTGGGTTTGAATCCCTACACCACCGAAAAACCTGGTGCTGTGCATTCCTAGTAATCTACCAACCACATGTTAGTAAGACGCCATTCACACAACCCATCAACAATAAAACCACCAAGGATTAAGACACTCAACCCAGCCCAGGCACCCCCGCAGGTCTTGTTATGCATCGCAGACTTTTAACTTTTTGTCCTGGTTTTCATGTTCGTCTTAACCCTATTCTTAATGGCTAGCCTTGGAGATTTAACGGGGGAGACTTCCCCGTGGGTGTGGGTTTCCAGGGTGTGGTTGTGTCTCTTTAGATTTTTAATGGCTTTTTGTTGTGTGGTATCCATTGGTGAGCACTTTTGACGGTGTAGTTCGCCATCCTGCATGTGCATCATAACCCCACGGTTGGTGAAACAAACCTACCACGCCTCACGCTCAATGCAGCCTCCTCGAAGAGTACATGAACCCTCCTCTTGATGCCATCCCTAAGCACGCGACTAGGCAAATCCCCATTAACTAAGTAATCAACAACCTCATTAATAATCGAGGACAGGAAGCCATCAACACCCGCAATGTGGGGTGAGTTCTCAACCACCACAAAAACAACAACCACATTAGGCATAAAAGGCTACCCACGCACCAACCACCTCAACCCAGCCCAGAATACACCGTGGGCTGCAAAACAATTAATCAATAAGGGCGTTGACGCAGTGATAGTCTTCGGTTGGATAGGGCCGAGCTTAACCGATAAGATAACCTATGCCGTGGCCTCCATGGGGTTAATAATGCTTCAGATAGAGTATGATAAGCCGATAATAGACGTGACTGTTCACGAGGATGAGGCTGGTAATGAAAAGGAGTTGTTCGACATAGCCGTGGATAGGTCCAGAAAGCATGCAAGAAACTTGGTGCTGATGCTCAGGGGTGAGTTGACGAGGTGGGCTGGGATGGGATTGAGGCAGGGTAGACCCGATGTTGGGCCTATCGTTAAGTAAAAGCTTTATTAGTTCTATGTGGTTTTGCATGGGTGTGAGTACCGTAATTGAGCTATCTAATAAGGTGTTCAGTGAGTTGATTAGTAATAATGCGATAGTTAGGATTAGGGAGAGGAATAATCCACTGGTTTCCGAGTACGTGTTTAAGTACGGTAGTAAGTGCCCAAGCATTAGTGTAAGTGATGATTTGGGGTTTGATAGGGAGATGACTTGGTACCAGGTGTTGACCATGGGTATTGGCGTTAAGTTGAGTATAAACAGGGTTAAATTGGATTTGAGCGCTAACAATAATTCAATAAGGATAACTATAAGGTTAATGAATGGTGATAGACTGAAATCATCCGAGGAATTACTATTGACGTGCGATGGGGTTGATGAATCGATCTATGGCAAGACCGTGATAGATGTGTTAATAAACCTTGATTTAATCACGAAATTCCTAAACATGATTAAGGAGAGGAGGAAATTGACTGACGGCATGATTGATGAGTTGATAAAGTTTTTGGTTAATGTTAAATCGAGGGTCGAGCATAATATAAGGCAGTTACATAGTATGTATCAGTGGCTTGATGAGTGATTATGATGGTTAAGGGTGTCGTATTTTTCCTCGAGATGCACCAACCGAGGAGATTAAGGCCCAATGTACTTAATAAATTATGCGACTTAAGGCCAAGTGAGGTTAATGACTCGATCATTAGCCCATTGATATTTAATGACGATGTCAATAAGGAGGTCCTGAACAGGGTTGTCGAGAGATCCTATATACCAACTCTTGAGTTAATGAGGGACATTTCTAACGAAGGCTTTAGGGTTTCTTTATCTATTTCTGGTTCGTTAATCGACCAGTTACTAATGTGGAGACCTGAGGTAATTGAATTAATAAAGGAGTTGGTGAAAAACGGCGTTATCGAGCTTGTTGCCGAGCCCTACCATCACTCACTCGCGTCATTCGTAAGTGAGGAGTTATTTCTAGATGAGCTGAAGGCTCACGTGGAAATTTACGAATCACTATTTAGACAAAGACCTGTTGCGTTTGAGAATACGGAATTCCTGTACCGGAATGATTGGGGTGTGGTTATGGAGAGGGCTGGTGCGTCAATAGTGCTGACTGAGGGGGTTGATTGGTTGTTGGGTTGGAGGAGCCCCACGTATGTTTATGGATCACCAACATCAAAGATTAAGTTATTGCTTAGGCATTATAGGTTGTCTGACGATGTTGGCTTTAGGTTTAGTAATAGATCGTGGGATCAATGGCCATTGACCGCGGATAAGTACATGGCTTGGATAAGGGCAACGCCCGGGGATTTCGTATTGATAGGATTGGACTTCGAAACCTTCGGTGAGCATCATTGGCGTGAGAGTGGTATCTTCGACTTTCTCGAGTGGTTACCGAAGGAGGCGGCTAGGGCCGATGTGAGGTTTATACACCCATCGAACTTGGTTAATGAGGATCCCGTTGATTACCTTGATGTGCCATATGCGATTTCCTGGGCTGATGTTGAGAAGGATGATAGCGCGTGGCAGGGTAATGACCTCCAGAAAATCGCGTTGGCGCATGTTGTATCGATTGGCAATCTAATGAGAAGGAATGGGTTATATAAGACCTGGAGGTATTTATTAACGAGCGATCATTATTACTACATGTCCATGAAGTATGGACCCAGTGGTGAGGTGCATAATTACTTTAATCCGTATAAATCAGCCTTCACAGCGTTTAAGGTTGTTGAGGATATTGTGATTGGGTTAGCATGCGCATTGTCCAATAAGCGCTAGTTATTCACGTGGGTGGCAATTCTAATGGTTAGTAAGGTGATAGTTACTGTTGAGTTATCGTTCGAACACTCATTAAAGCAGGACATTAGGGATTATTTGTTTTTAATAGATCGTAACATCAATATTAGAGGTACCGTATTTCGCGGGGTTCTCCTAATTGAGACCACAAGAGATTCTAGGGATATTGCCAGCATTTTAATAAACTCCCCAATACCCGATAATGCGTTGACAACTATCGTGCCGATAATAGATGAAGGTAATTACAACAATCTTAATGATATAATCAACATGGTGAGCAGGAACTTAGGGAGTGGTTGTAGGTCCTTCATTGTTAGGTGCAGGCTACGTAATTCACCAATTAGTGATGATTCCTGTGAGAGGGCAATAATTAATTTTCTGAGGAATAAGGGGGTTCATGCGGTGTTTAGGGGTGAAAGTGATTGTGCGGTTGTTGTTGAGGGATTGGACAATTGGGCTGGCATATACGTAGGTTCGAGGGTATACGTTAGAGTTTAGGTTCAATGTGAGAGTTCACCGAAAGTTTCGGTCTACTCTAGGTTATTGATTATCTAGTAACCAAAAACTATTTTTTACCTCTCTACAGAAGTAATATAAATGCCTAGGATATTTAAAAACGAAGCAGCACTAACACCGGAGTATATACCGAGTAAGCTACCCTATAGGGAGGAGCAATTGAAAGAACTCGAGACATACTTCAGCGGGTTTCTTGAGAATCCAGGTTCGATGTATCCAAAGGTGATCCTTATTGGTAGGCCTGGTAGTGGCAAGACTGTCACGAGCAGGAAGTTTGGGAATTACGTAATGCAGTCCAGTAAGGTTGTTAGGTATGTGCACGTGTCCTGCTTCCTCAATAGAACACTTATTTCGGTGCTAAAGGATGTTGGTTTGCAATTGAACATACCAGTCCCAAAGAGGGGCTTCTCAACGGAAGAGATGCTTAAGATCCTACTTGATGTGGTTAAGGAGAAGAACATTTACGCAATAATCACACTCGACGATGTATTTCACCTTGTCAATAATAGTGGTCCACATGCATTAGGCACATTAATAAGGCTTGGTGAGGAGTACGTGAGTAGGGGTGATAAGTACAGGTTCGGAATAGTACTGATAAGTCAAGACCTCACATTCAGGGATCAATTGGACAGGAGCTCCCAAAGCTCACTTGGTAATGCTATAATAAGGTTCGAGCCATACACGAAGGATCAGATCTTCGAGATATTACTATCAAGAGCCCAGGAGGCATTAATGGATGGCGCTTACGATGAGGAAATCCTGGAGATGATAGCGGATGTCGCCGGTGTGGATGAGTGGCAGTCTAATGACCATAGAGGAGACGCTAGGTATGCAATCGATATACTGTGGAGGTCTGCGAAGATTGCGGAAATGAGAGGTTCNGACAGGATCTTGCCGGAGCATGTCAGGGAGGCCATTAAGAATACGCTNAGGGGAATAAGGAGTGAGGAATTGAGAATGTTGCCGTTACATGAAAAGATATTCCTGTTAGCTATAGTCAGGAGTTTAATGAAGAACCCCAATTCACCATACATACCATTCGGTACCGCTGAGAATGAGTATCAAATATTGTGTGAGCAATATAATGAGGAACCAAGGAAGCACACACAATTGTGGGAGTACCTGAAGGACTTGAACATGAAGGGATTTGTGGAGACTAGGACGTCTAGTAAGGGTATGAGGGGTAGAACAACGCTTATTTCAATACCATCAGAACCATTGGCAACTCTTGAGGAGGAATTGAGGAAGATAGTAGGGGGTGAGTTGGGTACGTGAGCACCGATTTCATAGAGAACGCCTTCTCATCACGGGTTAGGATTAGGATAATTAGGGCATTGATTAGGTATAGGGAGATTAACATCACAAGACTCTCTAGGGATTTAGGGATTAATTATAAGGTTATTGAGCACCACATCGAGGCGCTCAAGAGACTTGGTATCGCTGAGGAGAGGAAGTTTGGTAGGATTAGGATAATAAGGCTTGTTGAGGATGACCCTAGGGTCATAGCCATAGAGAACCTGTTTCGAGAATTGGAGGGCAACCCATCAACCTAGTTGATTGGCAAAATCAAGAATCCTCTTAGCCAACCTATAATGCACATGATCGACCAATTGCCCATCAAGACTTATGGCACCACGACCCTCCCTAACAGCCTTCTCATAAGCCTCAACAACCCTCCTCGCCCACTCAATCTCCTCCTTACTCGGCGAGAATACTTCATTGGCTATGGGTATCTGGCTTGGGTGAATAACCTGCTTACCAACGAAACCAAGGGACTTGGCTTCAACACACTCTCTCCTGAAGCCTTCAATGTTCTTAATATCAAAGTATACACGATCAATTGGGTCAACACCGTAAGCCCTAGCTGCGGATACAACCATGGTCCTCAGGACTTGGTTAGACTCATAGGCCTGCAATACCCCACCGACTGATAGTGCGAAATCGGCTATTCCATACGATACTGCGGTAACTCCCTCACTCCTGACAACTTCCTCGATATTTAAAAGTCCTCTTGCAGTCTCTATTAAAGGTTCTATCTCCTTACCAGTTGCCTTATAGATAAAACCAAGGTTGAACTCGGCCTTGGGGATTACAATGCACCTCACATTGTCTATCTTCATGACCGTATCGATATCCCCATAAAACCAGGGCGTGTTGGGAGCATTAACCCTAACGCAGAGCTCCTTATTACCCCAGTCAAGCTGTGGCAATAATTCACTTATTAACTTACGGGCATTCTCCTTACCATCAATAGGCACCGCATCCTCAAGATCTATAATCACGGAATCCGGCCTTAGCTCAAGCGCGGCTTTTCTAATCATGTGCTCATTATTGCCGGGGACGAACAATTGGGAACGCCTGAAGACCACCGCATGAAAACTTCCGGAAGGGTAATAAGTTTATCGCCAATCATTTCTAAAACAATCATAGCGTTAAAATACGAGAACAGCCCTACCAAGAACCCTCTGGTTGATAAGGTCTTCATAGGCCCTATTCACATCATTAAAGGCGTAAGTCCTGAAGACAGGTTTTACAGCACCCTTATGTAGTAGCCTAACGGCTTCTAGAACTTCGTTCTTTGTGTATGCGGCGGAGCCAATGATTCTGTGCTCCCTCATTACTGTGAGGGCAGGTCTGGCTAGTCTTATCTCCTCACCCTCAGTATTACCAATGAGCACCAAAACCCCCTCACGCTTCAATGCCCTAAGGCTCTCATTTATCGTCGCGGACCCAACTACCTCAAGGACCACATCCACATCCCTAACCTTCCTTGAAAAATCTCTGTCAGTAATAACCTCATCCGAGTACTTAGCAACAAAGTCGGCCTTCTGGGGTGATGTTATGGATATCACGTGGGCACCAAGGTGCTTGAGGTATTGTATCGTATGAATACCAACACCGCCACCGGCACCTGTAACGAGAACCCTAGACCCAGGACCAACATTACCCAATTTACTTGCATGTATAGCAGTTGCCAGTGGGCACACGGCGGCTGCGTACTTAACGAAGTCGCTATCAGGCAGTTCGAATACATTACCCGCGGGCGCAATAACGGCTTCGGCATAACCGCCAGGCCTACTCTCACCGAAGAATTGAAGATTAACGCACAGGTTCTCCTTACCAGCCCTACAGTATGGGCAGGTACCATCGGTTATTGCACCAAAGATGCCCACGGCTCTTCCATTAACCTCACCGAAGATCTCATGACCAAGAATCAGGGGAGGTCTTAAGTTTCTAAAGCCACCCCTCCAAATAACTAGGTCACGACCGCAAATACCGGAAGCCCTAACCTTAACCATAACATCTTCAGGACCTGGTTCACCAATATCAAACTCCTCAATGCTGAAGGGCTTTTTGAACTCCCTCAAGACTGCTGCGCGAACTCGCATTGAATCACTGTCCAGTTACGCCTATTAAATAAATTGAGTGTATATATTATATTGAGACTATTTATCCTGGTACGAAATCGATCATGTGCATGTCGTCATTCAGCCCCAGCGTAATCTTAATTTAATCGCTTCTTATTGAGTAAACCGTGGACGTTTGTGTTGTGTTGCCGACAATAAATGAAGCCGATAACCTAAGGGTATTACTGCCCAGGTTAAGTGAGGTTTTGAGTGGTTATGATTGGCTTGTGGTTGTGGTTGATGATGGAAGCACAGATGGAACTCAGGATGTTGTTTATGAGTTCTCGAGATCAACGAATAAGGCATTACTAATAGAGAGAGGTGTAAGACTTGGTTTGGGAAGCGCAATAAGGACTGGTATGAAGGCTTGTATTGATAAAGGCGCTGACACTATTGTTGTTATGGACGCTGACCTTCAGCACCCACCTGAGGTTGTACCTAGCCTAGTCAATGCTGTACTTAATGGCTATGACTTAGCCATAGCCAGTAGGTACACCAACGGTGGCGGCGTTGCAGGTTGGTCGTTTACGAGACTTATGATTAGTAAGGGTGCTACGTACATGGCTAGGTTATTGATGCCATGGGTTCGCAGCATTAGAGATCCCGTAAGTGGTTTCTTTGCAATTAGAGGTGATAGGTTGAGGGGTCTTATTGATTCATTAAGCGACTCTGCTGGGTATAAATTAATCCTTGAGTTATTAACGGTAGCGCATGTAGCGTATGGTAGCAGCTTTAAGGTTGCTGAGATTCCATATGTATTTAGGAGTAGGGCTTATGGTAAGAGCAAATTAAATAGTAAGGAGCTCATGAATTACGCACAACTCGTGCTTAAGCTTAGTAATTACTCAGTATTTAAGTACTTACTATCCCTTATAATAGGTTCCCTAGTTGGTTATGCAATATTTCATGCTTTATCTAGTATGAACGCACTTCTTGGGAATGTATTATCACTCGAACTCTCACTAATTACGGTAATAACGCTTTACCAAGTATTAATGGGTATTAAACCAAGGTTTAGGAATTACATTAATTACCATGCGGTTAAGTACACGGTCGTTATGATAAAATTACTATTATTTGAAGCATCGATACCGGTACTTGTGGTACTCATTATTTCAGCAGTAGCACAGTTAATATTGACGTTAAGGATCATACAGATAAGCCCAATCGAGATCCACGTTATTCATGCGTAAAGTTTTATTCCCTCTGAACTGGGTTGATTATTGACTAATGATTGTATTACTTACAACTGTCCCAGGAATTGAGGATGTGGTCATTGATGAGGTTATGGAAAGGTTTGGAGACAAGGTTGTACATGCTGAAGTATTTGGTAAGTCCTCAGTTACAGGTAAGGTATTGGTTAACTTAAGCGATGCAACGTATGGGGAGCTTAGGAGCTTAAGGACTGTGGAGCATGCAATATTGATCATTGGCGAGGGTTTTGTTGATAAGGACCTCGAGAGCTTGAGGAGGTGCATTTGGAAATTGAACATGAATAACCTATTGAATTATTACACGCCAAACACGTCATTGGGCATTGAGGCAGATAGGTCTGGTGATCACGATTTCAAAAGCCCTGACGCCGCAGCGCTACTTGGAGAGAGAATCACGGAATTCCTGAGCCAACTTGGTCCCAAACCCATCTTTAACCTCGACAATGCCGACCTCGTGTTAAGATTAGTGATAGACCATGATAGGTGCATCCTTGGTGCATCAATAACTCGCAAACCACTGAAAAATAGGTCGTATAGGGTATTTAATCATCCAGCCGCCATAAACCCAATACTTGCCAACGCAATGATTAGGATATTAAGTCCTAAGCCATTTACGAGGATTTGCGATATAACCTGTGGCAGTGGGACTATTGTGATCGAAGGCGCTCTGTATAGGCGTGATTTAACCTTCCTTTGTGTAGACATTGATTATGGCTATGTCAAGGGCGCCACGCTTAATGCCAGGGAAGCTGGTGTGGATTCATTGATTGATTTCGTAGTTATGGACTCCAGGAAACCCGCCATTAAAAATGGCGCCTGTGATCACGCAGCCTTCAATCCACCATTTGGTATTAGGATCGAACCCATTGAGGGAGTTACCGCGTTATATGACACGTTATTTAAGACACTGAGGGATTTGTTGCGTGACGGGTCGTCTTTCATCATCATCACGATTAGGAAATCCCTGGTGAAGAGATTGGCTAATGATTATGGGTTTAGGATAATTAATGAGAGAGTCGTTAATCAGGGTGGTATTTGGAGCTCAATATTCCTTTTACTAAGGATTAAGGCTGACCCCCTCCCTTTTTGGGAGGTTTCCTCGCCCAGCCTTCATTGGCTCCTCCGGCTGGGTTCATGGGTTTGGCCCGGGCCGGCATTGCGGGGCTTTCCTCGCTGGCCGTGAAGGTCTTGAGTATTGTATGTATGTACTTCACGATTTCGTATGGAATGATTGGGTTTGATTCGCCTTCGTACTCTCTCCAGTCCATGTTCTTGTTTAGGTTCTTCATGTTTCACCAGAATGCCTTGGTCCAGGATTCTGGTGTTGTTTTCCACAACATATTGAGAATGGATGCATAGTCCCTATGCACGTAATGCCCCTTTGGGCACTTTAGTACATGCCAATCAT
>JGI20127J14776_1000494_pt1 | contig 10194 bp, 6 predicted proteins | sample JossMetagenome_2_FD_14776 | JGI IMG/M metagenome (IMG submission 14776)
GTTATCTTTTTTAAATTGTTTCATCAATTGCCTATTGATTATTTATAATTATCAATAATTATTGATAATGCGTAAGGTTTTTAAGTGATAATACATGGCAACTGCCGATGAGCATTACAGTAGACAAAATAATAAAGAGGAAATCACTCGTAATAAATCAAAATGCCAGGGTTAAGGATGCCGTTGAGATAATGGCTAAGGAGAATGTGGGCTTATTAGTGATAGTGAATGATGCCGGCAAACCAATTGGCGTGATTTCTGAGAGGGATGTGGTTAGAGCTTTGGCGAGCGGTAAGGACTTGAATGCCAGGGTTACTGAGGTTGGCACTGTGGGTAAATTGGTAACGGTAAATCCTGGGGATAGTATTTACAGGGCTGCGTTATTAATGAATGATCATAAGATCAGGCACTTAATTGTTATGGATGGTGAGAAGTTGCGTGGTGTCATATCGATTAGGGATATAATTAGTGAGGAGAGGGTTGTGTCAAGGCTTGCGGAGCTTGCTGAGGCTAAACCTGAGGTAGACGTTAGTGGAGGTGCAGATTAAGTTTAAATTTGTTTGGGAATTGTTTAAAAATGATGGTTTTTCTCGGGAGGTGAGATGAGGGAGTTTAGGTCTAAGGTTGAAGAATTGTATGGTGATTTCCTTAGGGAGGTTAGGGAGATTGAACGTAAATGGCAGGAGGAATGGTATAACAAGGGGATCTTTAACGCCGAACCAAGGCCTGGTAAGCCCAAGTACTTCATTACCGTGCCCTACCCATACGTTTCCGGATCACCGCATATTGGACATGGTAGGACATTCACGATCGGCGACGTAGTGGCTAGGTATAAAAGAGCCAGGGGGTTCAATGTATTATATCCAATAGCATGGCACATAACTGGAACTCCCATTCAGTCAGTGGCCGATAGGATAATGAAGGGTGACCAGGACGATATCAAGCTCTACTCATGGTATGTGAGCTTATACGTAGATGACCCAGGTAAGGTTAAGGAGACTCTATCCACATTCACCAACCCATGGAATATAGCCAAGTTCTTCGCCTCTGTTTACGTCAGGGACTTCAAGTCCCTGGGCTTTTCCATGGATTTCAGGAGGCAATTCACAACAGGTGATCCTGATTATAATGCCTTCATAATATGGCAATACTATAGATTGAGGAATGCAGGTTACATAACCCAGGGTAGCCACGTGGTCCTGTACTCACCGGATGAGGGGCAGGCTGTCGGTGAGCACGATATCAAGGGTGGGGATGAAATAGCAATAGATATCCTGGAGTTCAACCTCGTTAAGTTCAGGTTGGAGGGTTCGAACGAGTACTTGGTGGCTGCAACCCTGAGACCCGAGACTATATACGGCATAACCAATGTGTGGATTAACCCAAGCGTTGATTATGTTAGGGCTGAGGTAAATGGCGAGAGGTGGATAATCTCGAGACCAGCCGCCTGGAAGCTCAGTTACCAGGGTTATGACGTTAAGGTGCTTGGTACAGTGCGTGGTGAGGAATTGATTGGTAAGTACGTGGTGGCGCCGCTCATCAATAGGAGTGTCCCCGTACTACCCGCCTCCTTCGTTGATGAAAACACAGGAACTGGGATAGTCTATAGCGTACCTGCCCACGCACCCTACGACTACATAGCCCTACTCGACCTCAAGAAGGATGAGAGCACCTTAAGTAAGTACGGTATTAAGGATATTGTGGAGCGTATAGAGCCAATATCAATAATAAAACTCCCCAATTATGGTAAGTACCCCGCTAAAGACGTTGTTGAGAAGCTCGGAGTAAAGAATCAGAATGACAGGGAAAGACTTGATGAGGCAACTAGGATTGTGTATAGGGAGGAGTTCTACAATGGTGTCATGAGGGAGAACACATTATTCCCAGAGCTAAGTGTAAACAAAGCCAGGGAGAGGACAATAGAGTCACTCCAGGTACAAGGCGCCTGGGGTAGGATGTATGAACTTGAACCAAGAAACGTATTTACGAGGAGCGGCAATCCCGTGATTGCAGCCGTCATCAAGGACCAGTGGTTCCTAAACTATGGGAACCCAGAATGGAAGGGCAAGGCTTTCAAGTGCCTCAACTCGATGAAGATAATCCCCGAGAAGTATAGGAAGAACTTCGAGGACGTATTCAATTGGTTATCCATGAGACCATGCGCCAGGAAGAGGGGGTTGGGCACCAGGTTGCCCTGGGACCCTGATTGGATTATTGAGTCGCTGAGCGATTCCACCATATACATGGCCTATTATACAATAGCCCACAAAATCAAGTCCTCAGGGCTTGATAAAAGGCTTGGTGAGTATGCAAGGCGTGTAATAAGTAGCAGGGGTTCTGATGAGGAGGCGTTAAGTGCAATAATGATGTTTTTCAACTATGTATTCCTAGGCGAAGGTGATTCGGAAACTGTGGCTAAGGTCTTCGGAGTCAATAAGGAGTTTATTGAGGATTTAAGGAGGGAGTTTGATTATTGGTACCCTGTCGATGAGAGGCACAGCGGTCCAGACCTAATCGGCAGTCACCTAAGCTTCTTCATATTCCACCACGCCGCCATATTCCCAGAGAGGTATTGGCCTAGGTCAATAACACTCAATGAGTACGTGATTAGGGAGGGCATGAAAATGAGCAGGTCGCTGGGCAATGTACTACCCCTACCCTATATACCAACACATTACAGCGCTGACTTGGCGAGACTATACATAGCGTCCGCGGCTGACCTAGACACAACACTCGATTGGAGAGAGGACGATGTGGTAAGTACAGCCAGTCGATTAGTCAAGTTCTGGGATGTGGTTAATAGAATAATTAAGGCTGGCAAACCCTCAATCGCGCCTAACCTCAATTCATTATCACTAATGACCCGCTGGATCATATCTAAGATTAATAGGGCTATCCGTGACGCCACAATGGATTTAGAGAATGAGAATATTAGGGGTTACGTCCTCAAGGCATTCTTTGACGTATTAGCGTCAATCGAGAAATACCTTGAAATATCAAGCGTTATCGGTATAAGCGAGGATGAGGTTAGGTGGGTCTCCTGGTACGTACTTGAACGCTGGATCAAATTACTCCAGCCCGTCATCCCTCACATGGCTGAGGAGGTTTGGCATAGAATGGGTAACACAACCTTCATATCCTTAGAGCCATGGCCCACGTACGATGAGGGCTTGATAAGTGATGACTTGGATGTTGCTATAAATATTGTCGAGAGGACGATCGAGGATGTACAGGAGATACTTAGGGTTACCAAGATCTCGCCCAAGGCTGTGCACATCTACGTGGGACCGCCAAATGAGTACTACGATATCACCAATGAGGCATCGAAACTGGTGGATGAGGGTAAGACCATGGGTGAGGTGATAAGGACTCTCGTGAATAAGCCCGAGTACAGACGTATTGCTGATAAGGTGGCGAACCTGGTCTCTCGCTACATCGATGGTACGATACCCAGGAAAATAGTGAGTAGGGATACCGAACTCACGGCCTTTAGGGAATTAGCCAAGTACATTGGACATAGGGTTAGCGCTACCGTCATAATTCAGGATGCCCTCAACCCAACCTATGACCCAGGCAATAGGGCTAGAAATGCCCTACCAGGTAGGCCAGCCATATATGTTGAGGGCTAAATTCATTGTGTTGCTAAATATATAACAATGATTTACTAATTAACTAACCTAGGAAGCCCCTTATCCTAGCCATCTCAATTACGTATTTCCTTGAATCATCATATCTACCTTCCCTTAGTGAGTTAATGAGTAACTGCGCATACAACTCATGCCTCCTACTCTCATAATCTCTAGGTCCAACCTTAATCCCTAACCACTCCAGTGCTCTTATGTCATCCTCAATTTTAGTGAAGATCTCGCTATTTACTATGCCTAATTCACTTCTATAATTCATTATTAACTGAATGCATTCCAGACAAACGTATTTACCCGCATTATCAAGATCACGCCTCCACCCCAGATAATACTCATTTAAAACACGCCACTCCTCCTCACCTAAGTCCCTTAATGTGGAGACACCTATTATCTCCGGCGGAATACCCAATGAATAGAGAGATGCCACAAATGGTATTGCCCTAGGTAAGGTTATGCCTCTAAAACCCCTGCTATAACCAAACAAACCAATATGCAACTTCCTAGCTCTCCTGGAAGGCATTAGGCTTGCTACGGTATTTATTAAGCTAGCTAATCCCTCTATTACATATTGATAATCGTTAATATAGTGATTAACGATACGTAATAATACATACTCATCATAATTATTTATTATTGACCCATCTACATCATCATTAATTACTAACTCATTTACATGACTTATCGCATCCTTAACAATATCGTATGGGTTATCGTACCTAAATGATGATTGTACCGTAAACGTAATAACCCCCTTATATTCCCCAATCACATTATCTACATTTTGCGGATTGAAGCCTCCCCTAAATGGCACAGAACCAACACCAATTATTGGGTATACATCAATGCCTAACTCCCTACCCGTATTGAGGGTCCTTGATATGGCAATCTTCGCCAAAATAACAGCTGGTATTAAACCATAATTCATGGCTGGATCAGACCTTGCTATGAAAACCCTCATTTGCCTAGGTCTCGCCACTTTCCAAAAGCCCGTTATGATACCGCCAATATTTAGTAATGACCCCATGTCCTCGACTAGTGGTATTACATCTATGGTTTTCGGCATCACATCACCAAGTACGTCTATGACCTTAATACCATCAATCAATTCTACCTCGCCCTTACCAACGATAACCCTTTCGTAGTACCTTAGTGTTAAGGCTAAATCAACCCAACTCGAGGTTAATGGATAAATTACCTGAAATACTGCACGAGCGTCTCTACCATAAAACTCCCTAGCCACATCATTAGCCACAGGTATTAACTCAAGAGCCTGCGAGAAGACCTTCCTCTCGGCAATCTCAACCCTAGGATTTGGAACCCTCAAAGTTAGGTATACATCCTCACCCAATACATATTTCCTGAAGAAATCAGGGTACTTACTCAATAATTTCCTTATCACGTAGAAATCAGCATCCTTGCCCTCGAAATCCCACATCACCTCCTGGCACCCGTAGTAACTATACGCTAGATAGGCTTCGTGAACCTCATCATCACCCTGTATATACTCACCACTAACCCAACTAGGAACGTTTACGTAATCTGGATGTTGTGAGCACATCGTTCTCGGAGGATAAACCACGTGCATATGGTAAATAAAATATTTATAAGCATTGCTTCAATATATAATTTCTACAATTAATAATTAAGAATTAGAATTACAAGGTTAGGTTTCACCGGCAACCTTAACTAGCAACAATTTCTTAACCCTGGGATCCAACGCCCTAAGCAATTCCCTATTACCTATCACGGACGTTATTGAGTAAATGCCCGCTGCACCAAGCATTAAAGCCACCTCCTTCCTAAGCGCCAGGAGGAACTTTAGCACCTTTTCTATAAATTCCTCGGTATTTGCATATCCATGTAGGGATCTCTCCATTAATGAACTCACCTCAACGGCATTAGCCCCAAGTGCTATTAACTTAACAACATCACCACTACTCCTAACATTCCTCATGTGAATTAGGATGTCAATATCATACCTAATACCAATCCTCCTCAACTCACGATCTAGACCCACTAGGAACACCTCAGGGTATTCGCCAACACCCAATTCCTCGTCAATGATTACTCCATGGATTAAGTCAAGGTTAACGCTCATGAAATCAATTAAGTCATGCATATCCACGTTTGTACCAACCCTAATGTAGATAGGCAGTGATAAATCATTAAACCTACCTTCAACCTTTCCGTAATCAACGATCAAGGCGCCAAGACCCTCAATAGGCTTATTCCAAAGCACCCTACTTAAGCGCTTATTACTGCCCACATTATCAAAATTCGACATGTCCATGGCAACCATAAGCACGTTAGTAATTAGCTTTAGGATCTCGATCATCTCACCGTTATTGAATAACACAGTTGGTCTGAGTATTATGGGCATCGACAATTTTAAACCTCCCCTCATTAACTCAATTGAGACATTTATATTCTCCCTATACGGGTCTATTGCAGGTTTTGTCGCTTGGGCACCGTCAAACCTAACCCAATCGATTAATTTCCTTGGTAACTCGACCTCAGGGGGTCCGGTGCTACCCATGCTTACAATCACAGAACCACCCTTTAGGGATAATTGATTGGCGTATATGGAGTAATCAGAACTCCATAATTGATTATCATTAACCACGAGGTCCACGCCCTCACACTCCTCATCACTCTTAATGCCTAATATGCTCGCCAATTCCTCGGTTATACAACGACCCCTTAATAAATCCCTTCTCCCAACGAGCTTCTTTACATCATTTATCCCGAGATGATCCAGTATAAGCCCCAATTCCCTGATGAATGAATTGAGGAAGTTTCGAGCTCCATTCTTAGCCAATTCGTAATCCACGACCTTTGTACCGTCTACCAATCTCGACGTTATACCAGCGGGGCAGTTACCCCTATGGCATGTCCTAGCCATGACACAGCCCATTGATATTAACAACGCCGTACCCAGGGAGACCGCGTCGGCGCCTAAGGCAATTAGTTTAGCGGCATCATCCGCGTTTGAGACTCTACCAGCCGCTATCAAGGTGACCCTATCCCTTATACCTTCGCGTCTCAGGATCTGATCAACCGATGCTATGGCTAACTCAATCGGTATACCAATATTATCCCTCACCACGAGTGGTGTGGCGCCTGTGCCTGCACCATGACCATCAATTATTATGCCATCGGCACCCATCCTGGCAATACCGCTGGCTATATAAGGTATGTAGTTCGTAGCAGCCACTTTAACAAGGACGGGTTTCCCAGTAGCCTCTTTCAGCGCCTCAATTCTTTGCTTAAGATCCTCTATGGAGTATATATCATGGTGAGGAGCCGGAGATAATGCGTCAATACCAACAGGTATTCTCCTAACCATTGAGATTACACTGGTGACCTTATTACCAGGTAGGTGACCACCTATCCCCGGCTTAGCACCCTGCCCTATCTTAATTACAATCCCCATACCACTCATTAGGGTGGTTATGTCAACACCAAACCTAGCCGAGGCCCATTGCACAAATATCCTCCTATGCCTAGCCACCTCTGGATGTAATCCACCCTCACCCGTACCACTAAGCAGGCCTAGTTCATCAGCCAACTCCGCCTCAACAACGTTAGGAATTCCAGATAATGCCCCAAAGGACATGTCAGCTAAGTAAATAGGCGCTGCAACCTCAATACCAGCTATCTCACTGTTAACTGATGACGTGGGACACTCATCACCCTTGAGTTTAATCTCTTCATGCCCAAAACTCAGCCTATCCAGTATCCTATATATTCTCTTGCTATTCCTAAATATTCTCTGCGGCCTCCCTGTAAGCGATGCAGTCCTAATCTCATTCAAAACATCACCACTCCAGAAATCCCTATGGATATTCTTCTCTGGTATTGGTAATAGGTTCCTAATAGTAATCATATTCTTAATATCAATAATCTTACTCATTATTTGATATATAACTTATTTATTTATAAACATTACCTACATAGTTAGCAATGGGTTCATTCAATAATACCTAGTGACGACCTTGTTATTACCGTATACTTAAGACCCATGAACTCCTCAACGAGATCACGCCCTAAATCGAAGTATTGGGCATACTTTAATAGCACTGGCATTAATTCCCTAATTTCATCCTCACCCAATTCCCTATATTCAATGCTTGGCTTTGCACTAAAGCTAAACTTCCTCAGTGTTCGAAGCACTAAATCGCCATAGACAAGCCCATCATTTGATAATTCCTCAAGCACCTTAGTATTCGTTATTACCGTTGAAAGACCGACCTTGCCCTCATCAACCCTACCCCTTATGTATATTCTACCGCCAACCATACCGCTACCAACATGCCGGCCAACAAGCTCGACATCCTTCCCCATTAGGTATGCGTTTATCCCAAGTACCATGATGACTCCGCCGGCCATGTACTCGCCTAGGTAATCATCAACCCTACCGCCGACTATCAAGTACGGTCTCTTATTTACATACTCCCTCATTTGGATACCAACCCTATTACCCGCATTACCCCTAATGAATATGTAACCACCCTGGAGCGCCTGTCCAACCACGTCCCTTGCATCTCCATGGATAACTATGGAACCACCATGCATTGTATCACCAACATCGTCCTGCACATCACCATACACTATAAAATCAACACCATTATTTAGATTTGCCATAGCATTGCCAGGTGTTCCATAGATCTCCACAGTAACTCCGCTGATCCCATGCCTAGGTAGGTTATTGCCTATGTATCTCTGGCCATTGACATTAATAACCCTAATAACCTTCCTACCCATGAGCACCCTCCTGAGTATTTCCTCATTTATCTCCCTATAGCCTAGACCGTGGGCATCTATAGCATCATCACCCACATACCTCGGGAAGGATCTCTCTGGAAAGAAGACATCAATTTGCTCAATAGGCCTTCCCCAGGCTATGATGCCCCTCTTTAACGACACTATGAAGTAACCACCTGGTTCAAGGGTCCAAACCCTGGCTTTGGGAGAAATGACCCTTATCTGAGCCTCCTCACTGGCCACGTAGTAGTTACGCTCGTCATAACCTACGACTATCGGTCTCAGCTTGAACCTATCCGCAATGGCTATGAGGTATAGGTCATCACCGGTCTTGACCCCCATGGCTATTGCAAAGGGTCCATCAAGGCTAACCCAACCGAGCTTCCTAACAACCTCACCACTTAATGAGTCACTACCCACATCACCACCTATCAATAACTTTATCGAATCAGTAATTCCCAGACCAACGACATTAACTAAGTAATGCATTAGATAAGCCACGACCTCACTGTCGGTACCGACCAAACCGTGTATCCCCAAATATGACGACAATTGGGTAGCTTGTAAACCGTAAGAACTCAGCTCACCATTGTGAACAACGGCTATGTTACCCACGGAAAAGGGATGCGACCAATAAGGCAGGTAGCCCGGTGAGTTCGTTGGAAACCTAACGTGCGCCAACCATAAATCACCACTTACCTTACTGATATCGTAAACCTCAGCCACATCCTCGGGATAACCAACGCCCTTAAAGACAGTCACGTACCTACCCCAATAGTATACCCTACCAGCCCTCCCGTTTCTCCATAATTCATCATTAATACCATTCACAACCCTTGTTAAGTCATTAATACTATCCACACCATTTACCACGTACTCAAGGTCCACAACACCATCAAGCTCAGCCCTAACACTACTACTGACTGTTGTGAACCCGCCCTTAGTCAGCCAATCCCTAACAACACTATCGACATAATCAAGAAGGGACCCCCGCGAGAACACCCCAAGTCTCAACGGCCCACCTTCATCATTAAATACCGCAAAACCCGCACCTAATCCAGCACCCCTTGGTTTGGCTGGTTGCATAGCCGTAATTGCCAAGTCACCAGGCACCTTATCTGAACCATCTCTTCTAAGGATGCCGAGGATTCCGCAGCCATCTATATATTTACTCACTATATCCATACCAGGGCAATAAATATAATCTCAAACAAACTATTTAAGCATTACTTACCACTGGAGATAATATATAACCCAGGTAATTCTACAGTGGAAATATATAAAATAATTTTAATGCAATTTTAGGAGGGTCTATGCACCGGTGCTTACGCCTTCTCATCCCTATCCCTCCCCCTTGAACCATTCATTACGTTAATCACCGCACCAATAGCCATCCTCTCAGCATCGCCCTGAGTGGCGAATGCAAATTCATCATAGGCAACCTCCCCATGCATCTCCCTATCACCGATTATTAATTCGTAGGTCGACGCCCTCAATGGAATGAATAGGCCTATAAGTTTCAATATTAACCAGGTCATAACAGCATCGTATACTATAACCACGGCAGCACCAAGCAGTTAAATTACCACCTGGTATGGGTTACCATAGAGGGCTCCGGTCAGCCCTGGCGTCACATATTTCGTTATGTTTGGGTCCGCGAAGACTCCCGTGAGGATACCACCAACTACACCTGGAACCGCGTGATCCGAGAAAACGCCAAGAGCGTCATCAATGCGCCTCGTTAGTCTCGACCTAAATTGGAAGAAGTTTAGGGAGTACCAAGCCG
>JGI20127J14776_1000496_pt1 | contig 10178 bp, 12 predicted proteins | sample JossMetagenome_2_FD_14776 | JGI IMG/M metagenome (IMG submission 14776)
TATTCCTTTAGGGCACTTTTTAGCTTTTCCACCCGTTGGGCTTCCACCAAAGAGTAGATGTAGAAGGAGACAAGCTCGGGAGCTTTGGCCCTTGCCAAAATTTTTTCTAACTCTTCAAGGGCTTCTTCCTTTTTACCGAGCTGTTGTAGAGCAAGCAAATAGGAAAACACAGTATTTACGTCATCCTGTAGCTTGTCTCTGTAGTCTTTAAAGATGGCAACGGTTTGATCATACAATCCCAAAGCGTAAGAATAGTAAAAAGCGGTTTTCAAGAGTATTAAATCATCAAACTTTTTGTAACCTTCCAGTGCAAGGGAAACCGCCCTTTTTGAACCCTTTCTAAAGTATATTTCGGATAGTCTGATGTAATCCGCCACCTCACCCTTAGAAAGGCTAATTAACTTTTCGGAAGCTAAAGCTGTGGCGTCGTAATCTTGCAACATCCAGGCAAGGTCGCTCAGGGTTCTGTAAAATTCCACATTATCCTCTTTGGCACTCGGCAAAAAGTCCTTTAAAACCTCTAAGGCTTGTTCAAACCTTCTGCTTGAATAATAGATGTTTGCCAAAAGTAGCACGCTTTTTTCATCCTTTCCGTATAGTTTTATGTATTCATTAATAGTTTCCTCTGCCTCTTTTTTTCTTCCCAACGCATTGAGTATTTGTGCCCTCATTAAAAGCATGTCTTTGGTTTTTAGAGTGTATAAGAGCTTTAAAAGCCCTTCAACATCTCCCAATTGATCGTAGATATATACCTTTACATTGGGAGGAACAGGAACTACTTCCATAAGCTCCTTGGCTATCTATTCTGTTAAAGGCAAGAGAAATTTCAAAAGCTTTTTGGGCAAGCTCTTTGTTTTTTGTGTTTTTGTAACCTTCGTAAAAAACTTCCCCTGCCCTGGCTCCCATATTGTTCCAAATTAGCACCTGTCCATATAGCTCCCACCACTTGGGATTTTGTGGAAATCTTCTAACCGCATCCTCAAGCACCCTTAGGGCGTTTTGTAGGTCGTTGGCACCCAAAAAGCTCTGAACTAAAAGCTGGTAGTATTTTTCCTCTGTTTTGTATGAAGCACCTCTTTGGTAAGTTGGGTTTGGGTTTGTAAAACTTTCTTCAACAAGCTTATCTTTTGAGCTTTTTTCTTTAGCAAAAAGGATCGCCGATGGCAAAAGGAAAAACACGGTAATTAACTTACCTTGCACTATCTTTCCTGCAAGCTTATAAGTATTCATCCCAGCCTCTTTGTTATACTTTACCAGAATATTAACAAATACATTATACTCCAGGGTTGTTATGTGTTAAGATTAAAGTATGGAGCCAAGTGTAATTAACCCTATATACAGCCTTCTAAGCCTTATCTTTTGGTTCGTATTCTTTTTCCTCTTCTTGATGCCCGTCTTGCGCAGATACAGCCTTAACAAGGCAAGAGAAGCTCTCATCTCCACCCTTGAGGAGAAAAGAAACAGCAGGGTGATAACCCTTATACACCGCCAAGAGAGTGTAGGCTTTTTTGGAATACCTTTCATAAGATACATAGACATTGAGGACTCGGAGCAAGTTCTGAGGGCTATAAGGCTTACACCGCCAGATATGCCCATAGACCTTATCATTCACACGCCCGGGGGTTTAGCCCTTGCATCCGCCCAGATCGCCAGCGCCCTCGTCAGGCACAAAGGTCCTGTGAGGGTAATAATCCCACACTATGCTATGTCTGGTGGTACTTTGATAGCCCTCGCAGCGGACGAAATTATAATGGACCCTAACGCGGTGCTCGGTCCTGTAGACCCACAACTGCAGGGCATACCCGCTGCGTCTATACTAAAGGTTTTGGAGAAGAAGGANNTAAAAGACATAGAAGACCATACCTTGATAATGGCCGACGTAGCCCAAAAGGCAATAGAGCAGATGGTGAATTATGTGGTTTGGCTTTTGATGGAAAATGGTATGGAGGAGGAAAAGGCTAAGGCTATAGCTCAAGAGCTTGCCACCGGCAAGTACACCCACGATTTTCCCCTGGGGGTTGATAAACTGAGGGAGCTTGGCTTGAATGTATCCACCGAAGTGCCAGAAGAGGTTTATCAACTGATGGAGCTTTACCCTCAGCCCATGGGTGCTCAGGTGCCTTCTGTTCAGTATATACCCGTGCCCTACAAAACGGAAAAGAAGTTATAATTTTATCCCATGGCAAAGGTGAAGGGTTTAAAGTGCAGAGAGTGTGGAAAGGAGTATCCTGCTGAACCTATACACGTATGTGAGTTTTGCTTTGGTCCCTTGGAGGTGGTTTATGATTACGAGGAGATAAAGAAGAACATCTCCAGGGAGAAGATAGAAAAAGGACCAAAGAGTCTGTGGAGATACATAGACCTTTTGCCTGTGGAGGAGCCAAAGGTAGGGCTTACCGCAGGATACACACCATTGAAGAAGGCTGAAAATTTAGGTAAAGTCCTCGGTCTTAAGAACCTCTACATAAAGGATGACTCGGTAAACCATCCCACCCTTTCCTTCAAAGACAGGGTGGTCTCCGTTGCCCTTTCAAAGGCGGTGGAGTTCGGCTTTGACACTGCAGCGTGTGCGTCTACGGGCAACCTTGCCAACTCAGTGGCGGCGCACTGTGCCCAAGCTGGACTGAACTGTTTTGTGTTCATACCCGCAAACCTTGAGTCTCAAAAGATCTATGGTAGCTTGGTTTTCTCTCCCACGGTGGTGGCGGTGGAGGGCAACTACGACGATGTGAATAGACTGTGTTCTGAGATCGCCAACGAGCTATACTGGGCTTTTGTCAACATAAACATAAGACCCTACTATGCGGAGGGTTCCAAAACCCTTGCCTTTGAGGTGGTGGAACAGCTGGGTTGGAAAGCACCGGATGCGGTGGTAGCTCCCGCTGCGTCAGGCTCTTTGATAACAAAGATATGGAAAGGACTGAAGGAGTTAAAGTTTGTAGGTCTGATAGATGAAATGAACACCAGAGTGTATGGTGCCCAGGCGGAAGGTTGTAGCCCTATTGCTCAAGCTTGGAAGGAAGGCAGAGACTACATAAAGCCCGTGAAGCCCAACACCATAGCTAAGTCCATAGCCATAGGCAACCCAGCGGACGGGATCTATGCCCTTCAAGTTACCAAAGAAAGCAAGGGAGATTGGGAAACTGCTACAGACGAAGAGATCATAGAAGGCATTAAATTGCTGGCGGAGACGGAGGGCATCTTCACCGAGACCGCAGGGGGAACTACCATCGCGGTTCTCAAAAAGTTGGCAGAAAGGGGTGCCTTCAAAGAGGATGAGGTGGTGGTGGTATATATCACGGGCAACGGCTACAAAACCCTGGAGGTCTTGGAAGGTCATCTAAAGGAAACAATAAGAATCAAGCCGACCCTTTCGGACTTCAAAGAGAAAATTTTGGTTAAGGTTTGAGGCTACTTGGACTTTTTTTGATTTTGCTTCTTGTTTCTTGCACCCAAAGGGAGGTTATTCCTCCCCTCTCCCTTGAGACCTTAGACGGGAGTAAGGTATCCCTAAATCAGTTTAAGGGAAAGAAGATAATTCTCTACGTGTGGAGTAGGACCTGTGCGGGACACTCGGAGCAGTTAAAACTTCTCAACGAGCTCTCAGAAAAGAGAAAGGACCTTTACGTCATATCTTATGCGGTAGCCATGATGCGGGAGGATGTGGTCAAGTCTTACAGAGATATAGGCATAAGTCCTGAATTTATTACAGTTCTCGACCCAGAGGTGAAGTTCAATGATTACTACCGGATCGTCTTTCTTCCCTCCACCTATCTTTTTGACGAAAAGGGTAGGTTTATAAAGTCTTATCCAGGCTTGCCAGAAGATATTCTTTCTAACCTCAATAGCTCCTCCTCTAACTCCCTTCTTTTATCTTCTATAGCGTCTTCTGGGCCTACTCTGATCTCTTTGCCTACTAAAAGTTGGGCTTTTGTAAAGGGATAGGGAATAACGAATCTGTCCCATGTGTTGAGGCGGAAGAACTTTTCAAACTTTACACATACGGGGAGTATCACCGCACCGGTCTTTTGGGCTAAAAAAATGACTCCGTCCTTTGCCTTAAATGGAGGACCCTTGGGACCATCTACCGTTATGGCTACGTTTTTGCCTTCTTTCAGAAGTTCCATGAGCTTTAAAAGGGCAGACCTTCCTCCCTTTTCCTCCCTTCCTTCTTCCGTGGAACCCCTAACGGTCTCAAAGCCAAACCTCTTTAGAAGACCGTCTGCTATGTCTCCGTCCCTGAACCGGCTAACCAAGACCACTATACCCCTGTCTAAGCCAAAAAAAGCCAAGGCTAAGGCGTATCCATGCCATAGGGCGTATATTTTCCCTTTGTCCTTCTCAAAGTCATACCTGTTCTGCCACCTTATGGTCCTTGCCCACAACCTGAGAAGTAAGGATATGAAGGGCAGAAGAAGTATAACAAGCTCCCTTCTCAGTTTCCTTATCATTTTTCAAGGGCAATGTCTATGTTTGCTTTGAGCCACTTGGGATCTAGCCAGTAAATAGGGTCCACCTCTTGCCCATGCACCAAGATCCCAAAGTGAAGGTGGTCTCCCAAAGCAAGCCCCGTCCTGCCCGTTCTTCCTATGATGTCTCCCTTCTTTACATACTGTCCTTCCTTGACTGAACTTTCCGAAAGGTGTCCGTAAAGGCTAAAGAGCCCAAGCCCGTGGTCTATCAAAACCACGTTGCCGTATATACCCAATGTGCCCACAAAGACAACCACTCCGTCGTTGGAAGCGGGAACGGGAGCCCTTTCTACCGAGGCAAAATCGTAGCCCATATGCCTGCTCTGGCTAACCAGCTGTCCCTTGTAGTAGTAGAACCTCTCAATGCCGTAAGTTGAAAGCACCTTGCTGTTTGGTAGCTGTAGAAAGGCACCCTTCCAGAGTTTTACGGGCTCGCTCTTTTGAGTTATCTCAGAGAGCTTATTTACATCCCTTTTTCTCCACTCTTCGTTTACCATCTTAAAGGCGGAGACAGGGTCTAACCCTTTGGCTTGTTCTCCCAAGAAAGGATAGATCGCCGAGTTTATAAAGTCATCGGTTAGCTCTATCCTTTCCTTCTTAAAGTTTGCCCTTTTGATGGCTATACTTAAAGTTTTTTGGACTGAGTTGCCCGCCTGGTCTTTGGCAGTTATGCGTAGGTCTATGCTTTCCGCATCTAGAGGAGCCGGGAAAAGGGCAAAATAAACCTCAGGAGAAATTGAGGTCATTGAAGCTTTTTTGCCATCCCATTCCAAAGATACCTCCGTACCATTGCTTTTCACCTTCAGAACGCCTACGGAACCTTCCCTTAGGCTTGCAGGATAGGAAAGAATTTCAAGAGAAGGTGGTGTTAGGTCTACCTTTGCGTCAATGGTGTATTCCCTTTCTCTAAGGAAGCCCGCGCTTACCCATAGTTTGACCTTGGCATCTCCATCCTTTATTCCCAGGGCTTTGGCGTTTATGCTTATCTTTAAAGAGTCTGTCCCCTCTGGGAAATTCCCCTCAAAAACCTTGTAGCCCTTTCCCTCCTGCTCTATATAGAGCCTGGCGGATTTTATTTTGCCATTTTTAACCTTTAGGTTATACTCCCCCTCCGCGGGGATGAACTTTAAAGACTCTAGTCCTTCCAACTGAGGCTTTCCTCCAAGGGAAAGAAAGAGGGCGTAAAGGCTCAAAAATAACAGAGAAAGGACTGCGAGCCTTCTTATGAGTTTTAAGAAAAGGAGTCTTTTGGAACGCCTATAAGAGTAGCGTCTATATCTATACCTCACCAAAAACCTCCTGCAGGGAATAGACCTCAAAGCTTTTGTTGTGTTCTAAATAACACCTTATTGCCTCTAACATGGCGTAGCCTCCTCTTACGGTGGTAGTGTAGGGAATGCCTTGCTGGACTGTTGCCCTGCGGATGTGGTAGGCATCAGACCTTGCCCTCCTGCCGGTGGGTGTGTTTATAACCGCCTGCACCTCTCCGTTTTTGATCATATCCACTATGTTTGGTCTTCCCTCGGANACCTTTAAAACCTGNTTAACATTTAACCCCCTTTCCTTTAAAAATCTGTAGGTTCCTGCAGTTGCAAGCACCTCAAAACCAAGGTCTAGAAATCCCTTTGCCAGTTCAAACACTTTGGGCTTGTCTCTGTCTGCCACGCTTATGAAAACTCTGCCCTCTGTGGGCAACCTACTACCAGCTGCAAGCTGGGCTTTGTAATAAGCAAGACCAAACTTTTTGTCTATGCCCATTACCTCTCCCGTGCTTTTCATCTCCGGACCCAAAAGGGGGTCCACCTCAGGAAATCTGTTCCATGGAAAAACCACTTCCTTAACGGTGTAGTAATTCCAATCCTTTGGCAGGAAATCACTGCAATAATGGACATTGCCTTTTTCAAGCCTTTCAAATACCTCGGGCACGAGTTCCCTTAGTTTTCTTCCCACGCACACCTTGGCGGCAAGCTTTGCCAAAGAATAGCCTATGCTTTTGCTGACAAAGGGCACAGTCCGAGAAGCCCTCGGATTAACCTCCAACACATACACTTCTCCATCCTTTACCGCAAACTGAAGGTTGATGAGCCCCTTTACCTTTAGGGCTTTGGCTATCAGTCTGGTTTGCCTCTTTATCTCCTCCACTGTATTCTTTTCAAGGGTGTAGGGAGGGATAGACGCGGCGCTATCGCCCGAATGGACACCAGCTTCTTCTATGTGCTCCATAACCGCACCTATCAAAAAGTCTTCGCCATCTCCGATGGCATCCACATCCACCTCTACGCTGTCGGAGAGATACCTGTCCAAAAGGATGGGTCTTTGGTAGCTAACCTCCACCGCCTCTTGCAAATACTCAACCAGCTCCCCCTCTTCATAAACGATCCTCATAGCCCTGCCTCCAAGCACATAGGAGGGTCGCACAAGCAGTGGGTAGCCCAGCTCCTTTGCACGCCTCAGGGCTTCTTCTTTAGTTCTTGCAGTCAAACTTTCTGGTTGCTTTAATCCGAGTTGGTTTATAAGGTCCCTGAACTTTTCCCTGTCCTCTGCTATGTCTATGCTCTCCGGGTCTGTGCCCAAGATTGGAACTTTTAAGTTCCTCAAAGGTATGGAAAGCTTTAGGGGTGTTTGCCCTCCAAACTGGATCAGAAGTCCGTCGGGTTTTTCTCTCCTTATTATCTCAAGGACGTTTTCCAGGACGATGGGCTCAAAATACAGCCTGTCTGCGGTATCGTAGTCGGTGGAAACGGTCTCCGGGTTGCAATTTACCATAACCGTTTGAACACCCTCTTCCTTTAGGGCAAATATAGCTTGAACGCAGGCATAGTCAAATTCTATGCCCTGACCTATTCGGTTTGGACCACTGCCGAGGATAACAACTTTCATTAAAAGAAAGATTTTAAACCAAAATGTTCCATCAACTCCTCAAGGCTATCAAAGGTAAGGTCTGGCTCAAAGTTCGCCCTCTTTAACTCATCCCTTGTATATTTGCCCGTGGTCATAAAGATGGTCTTTATACCTAGCGCCTTGGCACCCAAGAGGTCTGTGTATATGTCGTCGCTTATAAGATAAACTTCCTCTCCCTCAAGCCCATCTAGGGCATAGTCTATAAACTCCTTTGAAGGTTTTCCGAGGTTTGGAAGTTCATCTGGGTAGTTGGTGGCATGCTTTAGCATCAATGCCACACTACCCGCACCGGGGAAGTAAAGTCCATCGTCGTCCTTTACGATTCTGCTCAGGTTCACTGGAATGATCTTGGCGGATGCCAAAAAGACCGCAGAAACAGCAAGCTTTAGCTTATAAAAATCAAGGTTTCTGTCCTGGGCTACCACGACTCCTTGAACCTGATGGTCTTCAACTACCTCGATGCCCTCTTCCATAAGATACCTCTTTACTGGTTCCATACCTATGAGTAAGACCCTTTTGATGTTCATGGACATCAGATACTTTGGCAGAACTTTAAGGGGACTCACAAATCGTTCCTCTTCCAACTCTAAACCCTTTTCCCTTAGAATCTTCACGATTTCGGAGGGTGGCCTTGTGGAGTTGTTGGATACTACCCTAAAGGGGATACCTTTAGACCTTAATACTTCAAGAAACTCCTTTGCTCCCTTTATAGGGTTAAGCTTTTTGTCTCCTACAAGAACGCCATCAAGGTCTATCAAAAAGATTTTCCCCCTCATTGCTTGAAGGGTATGCTGATCCAGAGTTCTTCAAAGCCCTCCCTTTCCTTTTTTATGTCTACCTCAATTCTATTAACATCAAACTGGGAATATTTGGAGAAAACGTACACCAGGTCATCCTTAAGCCTTTCTATAAAATTGGGTGGTAGTCCTTTCCTTTCGTAGGCAAGCACAAGGGTAAGCCTCCTCTTTGCCTCATCTTTGCTACTGTTGCGTCCAAATAAAAAGTCCAAGATCATTGTCATCTCCCAAACAATCTTTCAAGAAGTCCCTTCTTCTGCCCGTGATATACCATGGGGACATCTTCTCCCGCTATTCTCCTTGCTATATCCATGAGTGCCCTTGACGCGGGATAGTCTTCCAAAACAATGGGTTCTCCTCTGTTGGTAAAATCTACAAGCTTTGGCTCCTCAGGCACAACACCTAAGAGGGGTGCCCTTAGAATTTCTACTATATCCTCCACGGAAAGCATTTGACCCTTTTCCACCGCGTCCCATCTTATTCGGTTTATTATCAGCTTGTAGTCGGTCTTTCCCATGTTTTCTAGCATTCCTATGACTCTATCCGCATCCCTTACAGAGGATACTTCAGGATTTACCACTACCAAGGCAGTGTCTGCGGGGGAAGATGCGATCTGAAAGCCCCTCTCTATTCCCGCGGGAGAGTCTATGAATATGTAATCGTACTGCCCTGAACTTTTTATATCCTCAACGAGCTTTAGCCACTTTTCTGGGTCCACAGCATCCTTGTTTTTGGTTTGATTGGCGGGCAAAAGCCACAGGCTAAAGCCCCTTTTGTCCTTGACCAAAGCCTTTTGAAAATCCACCCTTCCCTCAAGGACATCCAGCACATCATAAACAATCCTGTTTTCTAAGCCCAGTATCATGTCCAGGTTTCTCAACCCTATGTCTGCATCAATGCATAAGACCTTCTTTTCCATTTTTGCAAGGGCTACTGAGAGGTTTGCAGTTATGGTTGTCTTTCCTACACCGCCTTTGCCTGATGTAACCACAAAAACCTTCGTCATCTTTATACCCTTTCAAGAATTATAGCACCATCTTCCACTCTTGCAATCTCAGGGTAACCAGGGGATATTCTCTCCTCCTCGTTAGATATGGCTATCTTTCTACCTATTCTTATCTGTTGTGGTTCCATCCGTAAGGCTACCACTACAGCACTTTCATCTCCTAGGGCTCCAGCTATAGCAATGCCTCTGAGAGTGCCCATAACTATTATGTTTCCCGTTGCCACAATTTGGGCGTCCTTATTCACATTCCCAAGCACTAACACGTCTCCATTATGCTCAATCCTTTGCCCCGACCTGAGATGTTTTTCTATAACCAAGAGCCTTGGCTCCGGAGTCCTCTTTTCTAGGACCTTTTCAAGCTTCTTAATGTTCCTTACATCCTTCTTTGTTAAAAACTCTTCAACTTTCTTTGCCAAAGGGGAGTTCCCCTCCACTAAGAAGTATGCACCCTCAGAGAGCTTAGAGTTGAGTAATTTTTCTAACTGCTCAAAGACCACTGATTCCTCAGCTCCCTCAGATAGCCTGATCAAGAGCACTGGTAGGGTTATGCCCTTTATCTCAATCATTTTTTTCAATGCTCCGGGGGAGGGACTCGAACCCCCAACCTGGTGGTTAACAGCCACCCGCTCTGCCCGTTGAGCTACCCCGGATGCAGTATAAAATTATACCAAAAATCCTTCTGAGTGAAAATATTCATCATGAAACTGCGGGTTCAGTACAGAGGAAAGGAGCTAGAGTTGGAGTTTGAAGGGGACAAGGTAAAGGCCAAAGACCTTTTAAAGGCTATGAACCTCTCAAGGGAGTATGCCTTTGTGGTGGTCAATGGAGAAGTGGTGGAGGAGGACTTTTACATAAAGGAGGGAGACCAAGTGCGGGTGATAAATGCCATTTCGGGAGGGTGGGTTTAAGATTAAAAACTTATGAAAAGATGTGCTAAGTGTTCCCAAAAGGCGGTTGTCTATTTGCCCCACCATAGGCTCGCCCTGTGCAAAGAGCATTATC
>JGI20127J14776_1000512_pt1 | contig 10032 bp, 10 predicted proteins | sample JossMetagenome_2_FD_14776 | JGI IMG/M metagenome (IMG submission 14776)
GGTTCGGCAAGAAGAACTCCGAGCTGATCAGGTTCGCCATAAACGGCAAGGAAGTGGTGGTTGACGTCCCTAAGGAGATCCTGCTCTCCGAGAACCTACAGCTGAGGAAGCTCATGGTATCCAGGGACTACATCAACTTCGTCGATGCGGAGGCTAAGGTGGTGTTCAGAGAAACGTTCAGCAAGGAGCTCTTCAGTCAATCACTCCAGTGATCCTGGCCAAGTTCTCCGCGCTCTCCCAGGTCAGCCCCCTCTCGCCCAGAATGGTGTACCTCTCGGGCCTTAAGGAGTGGGCTATGGTTAGGGCCTTGATCACGACCTCCCTGGGGATGCCCAACTCGTTAGCTTTAGTTGGGATCCCCGCGTTCCTCAGGGCGTTCCTTATCTTCTTCCACTTGAGGCCGTGCAGGTATGCCATCATTATAGTCCCTAAGGCCACGAGCTCCCCGTGTAGAGCCGAGTTGGGATAAAGCATTTCCACGGCGTGGGCGAACAGGTGTTCCGAGCCGCTCGCCGGCCTGGTGGTCCCGGCCATGGCCATCGCGACCCCATCGCTGATTAGGGCCTCTACGAGGGTTCTCACCGTCCTCTTGAGGTCTTTGTTAATCGTGTAGGTGCACGTCAGGGCGTGCTTCGCGGAAAGTAAGGCCAGGGAGGCCGTGTAGTCGCCGTAGTACTCCCCCCTCAGTTTAGCCGCCAGTTGCCAGTCCCTCACGGCAACGAGCTTACCNACGGCGTCGCCGATCCCGGCGTTCACCAGCCTCCTCGGTGCGGAGCTCATGACCTCTATATCAGCTACAATAGCTAAGGGCTCCTTGGCCTTAACCGAGGTGGGCTTGCCCAAGCCCTTGATCGAGGCGAAGGGCGACGTTATCCCGTCGTGGGAGGGGGCTGTAGGGACGCTGATGAAGGGGACTCCCACTTTATAAGCTGAGTACTTCGCGACGTCTATCACGGTTCCACCGCCGATCCCGACTATGGCGCTGACCTTCATGGACGCCGAAGCCTCGATCACTCTCTCCACCGCGTTCAAGTCAGCTCTAGTCACTTCCATCACTTCGTGGCTCAGATCCAGGTCACTGACGACTCTCTCTTCCACCAGTTTCTTCACGACCGGGCCGGTAACTATTAGGATCCTCCCCGTTATCCCAAGCTCCTTTAAGTACGTCCCCACCCTCTCGATTACTCCGTCCCCCACCACGATCTTCTTGGGTAGGTCGATCGAGTGGACGTCAGTCGCCCCCTGCACGCTCATGTACAAGTTTTAAATACGAATGACATTAAAGTATGATCTGTCTGTTTAACCAGTCCCAAGAAGCTTAGGTGAGGTTTTTGAGCTTTAAGCAGAACGGGATAAGACTCAAAATAATTTCATCGATCTATCAGAACTTCCCGAAGGAGTCGAGGATAGTAAGGATAGACTTCGAGGGCCCTAAGATAGCGGTTTACGTCGAAAATCCAGACGTAGTGAACCAGGAAGTAGTAAAGAAGGTCGCTAGGGAAATAAAGAAAAGGATAGAGCTGAAGGCGAGCGAAAAGGTTAGGAAGGACCCGAAGGAGGCAAGCGAGATAATCAAGGCAATAGTGCCGCCGGAGGCGCAGATAGTTGACGTAAAGTTCGATGCCGACCTAGGGGAGGTTTTGATCAAAGCGAAGAAGCCGGGGCTCGTCATAGGGAAAGGAGGGACTTTGCTGCAGAGGATCTTCGCCGAAACCAGGTGGAAGCCCGTCATAGTAAGGGAGCCCCCAATCAAATCGAGGACTATCGATAACATCCTGAGCTACATTTATTCGGAGACCGAGGACAGGGCGAAGAACCTAAGGACGTTCGGTGAGAGGATTCACAGGGACGTCATCTACAAGTCGGGGAACGTTAGGGTCATAGGCTTAGGGGCGTTCCAGGAGGTCGGGAGGTCAGCAGTCCTCGTGGAGACCCCCAACAGTAGGGTTCTGCTCGACGCCGGCCTTAACCCTTCAGTGGGATGGGGAGAGGACCTCTTCCCTAAGTTCGACCTAGACGATCTCAGGCTGGACGAGCTGGACGCGGTAATAGTGACGCATGCCCACCTTGACCACTGTGGTATGGTCCCTTACCTCTTCAAGTACGGCTACGACGGCCCGGTTTACGTCACCGAGCCAACGAGGGACATAATGGCGTTAATGCAGCTCGACTCTTTGGACGTCGCCGAGAAGGACGGGAGACCTCTCCCCTATTCCGCCAAGGAGGTCAGGAAGCAGCTGACCCACACCATAACCCTGGACTACGGGGAGATCACGGACGTGGCCCCCGACATAAAGATAACGCTCTACAACGCTGGTCACATCCTCGGCTCTGCCATGGTGCACCTCTACATACAGGACGGAAGGGTGAACCTCCTTTACACTGGGGACTTCAAGTACGCCAGGACCAGGCTCCTCGACAAGGCGGCTGACGAGCTCTCGGCACCGCGCTTAGACGCCGTGATAATGGAGACGACTTACGGTGCCACGGACCAGCAGTCCAGGGAGGAGGCAGAGTCGTTGCTAGTTGAGACGGTGAAGAGGACTGTAGAGAGGGGAGGCAAGGTTCTCATCCCTGTCCTAGCGGTCGGCAGGGGGCAGGAGATAATGCTGGTGCTTAACGACTTGATGAAAAGGAAGGCGATACCGGAGGTCCCGGTTTACATAACAGGCATGGTGGACGAGATAACTAATATCCACAACGCCTACCCGGAAATGCTGAGCAGGGAGGTTAGGGACGAGATCCTGAAGAAGGACGAGAACCCGTTCCTCTCGGAGCACTTCAATAGGATTGAGGGCTACAGAGAGGACATAGCTCAAGGTGAGCCCTCGATAATCCTGGCTACCTCCGGAATGCTGAACGGCGGACCTGCGGTGGAGTTCTTCAAGACGTTAGCTCCGGACCCCAAGAACACCGTAATCTTCGTGAGCTACCAGGCCGAGGGCACCCTCGGCAGGAAGGTGAGGGACGGCGCGCAGGAGGTTCAGCTCATGAGCAGGGACGGCAAGATGGAGACGATTAAGGTCACTATGGAGAGGGTGGCCATAGAGGGTTTCTCGGGACACTCCGACAGGAGGCAGCTAGTTAACTTCCTGGCGAACCTCTCGCCCAGACCAAAGAGAGTCGTATTGAATCACGGTGAAAGGAATTCCATAGCTTCCTTCATTAGGTACTTGGAGAGGGAGAAGGTGAAGAGGGGGTTCCCGAGACTAGAGGTCGTGGCTCCCGAGATCGGGGAATCCGTTAGGCTCGCTTGAGGGAAAGGCGAGAAACTATTTTAAGGGAGCCGGACATTAGACAAGACGGGCCCGTCGTCTAGCCTGGTTAGGACGCCGCCCTGACGCGGCGGAGGTCCTGGGTTCAAATCCCAGCGGGCCCATATTTTATTCCTAGATGATTTAATAGAATTATACTTAATTATGAAAGTAAGAAGCCTTTTAAGAATTAGTGAGTATTTATACTTATATGAAAGTAAGAAGAGTTAGGACATACGTACCCGGTTTAGATGAAATTCTGTATGGAGGGATACCAGAAAGAAATGTGGTACTTCTATCCGGCGGACCCGGTACCGGGAAGTCGATATTAGCAAAACAGTTCTTGTATAACGGTTTAACGAAGGACGACGAGGCTGGAGTATTCGTAGCCCTCGAAGAGCACCCCGTTTCAGTACTCAGAAGTTTTGCCCACTTCGGTTGGGATCTATCTAGATTTGAAAAAGAGGGGAAGTTTGCGATAATCGACGCGTTCACCTCCGGTATAGGTTCGACGGCTCAGAGGGAAAAGTACGTTGTTAAAGACGTAGACAACGTGGGTGAACTAGTGGACGTCTTAAGGCAAGCGATAAAGGATACCGGTGCTAAAAGGGTAGCAATAGACTCGGTGAGCACGCTCTATTTAAGTAAACCTGCCGCCGCAAGAAACGTTGTAATGATGTTGAAGAGAGTGATAGCGGGTTTAGGCTGTACAGCTGTGTTCGTTTCGCAAATATCAGTAGGTGAGAGAGGCTTTGGCGGGCCGGGAGTTGAACACGCGGTTGACGGCATAGTTAGGTTAGACCTAGATGAGATCGATGGCACGCTCTATAGATCGATTATCGTCTGGAAAATGAGGGACAGTAAGACCTCAATGGTCAGGCATCCTATGGACATTACAGATAACGGAATAGTGGTACAATGGGATAAGTACTTGAAAATGACTCCTCACTCCGCCGAAATTAAGCCTTTACCGAAAGAAGAGGTCGAAGCCATGAAGAAGGCTTTGGAGGAGGAAACGAAAGAGACTGGAGAGCAGGAGAAAGAGGAAGAAGAGGAGTGATGTTTTCCAAGGGGTTAACAATAGTTCACGCGACCGCTGACGATAAAGCTTGCGGGAATTCTTATTTTAATTCAAATTCATAAACTCTAGCTCCCACTTACTTCACTCAGCTTTTTCACCTCCCTTTCATAAGCTTCTATCAAACTTTCTAATTTTACTATCCCCTTGTATTTCCCGCCTTCAACTACGCAGACCCAATTACTCTTAGTCCTAGCCATTATCTCCCACGCGTCTTCTAAAGTAGAACTTGGCCTCACGTAAGGTGAACCCATAATTACGTATTTCCTCACAATATCGCTCTTATTAGCGTTTATTAAGTCCCTTAAATATACAATTCCTACGAACTTATAATTGTAGTCTACTACCGGTAAGCTCAGAAAACCCCTATTCGTCATAATTAGAATAGCTTTCTCCACACTGTCGTCAACGAAGACCTTTACGTCATCGAGCTTACACTCCAGAATCCCTACAGCCCTCATTATCGGTAATTCGTATTCACTTCTATGGGCAGGCGAGTCCTTCCTGGTAGGCACTTGTGCTTGGTATATTGTATAATTGCCGGAAACTAAGTAGGAAATCGCTACAGCTATCATTGTGCCGGGAAGTAACTGAAGACTACCGGTCATTTCTGTAACCATTACTATTACTGATAATGGAACTTTACCGGCAGCACCGAAAAACGCAGCCATCCCTACTATTACGAAGGGTGCAACTGTGGGTACAAGAGTTGGAAAGAAGTAATGAAATAGTAATCCGACATCGGCGCCTAAAAAAGCTCCTATAAATAAGCCTGGGGCAAAGACACCACCGCTCCCACCACTTCCTATGCTAAAAGCAGTTGCAAGAATTTTGAGTATTGGTAGAAGGAGGAGAAGAGCTATAACGGGCAGTACGGGTGAATAGAACACGTCAAACCTCTCATATTCAGCTAAGTCAATCCAACCGTAACCAGTCCCCATAATCTCTGGGGCAATTAAGGCAATCCCGCTAGCGACTAAAGCTCCTATTAAGGGTTTAAAGTAATTGTTAATGGGAAGTCTTTTGAAGAGCCTATGAACACCGTAAAAAACTTTAACATAAACTATCGCCATTAAGCCTGAAATTAACCCCAGAACAGCGTAAAAAGGTAAACGCAACGGGTTAAAAGTTTCAGTATAATAGCCAAATACTGGGGTGAACCCGAAAATAAATCCAAAAATGGAATACCCTATCGCGGAAGCCACTAACGCGGGATAAATTACTTCCGGCTCTAAATCCCTTCTATAAAGTACTTCCGCAGCTAATAACGCGCCGCCTATTGGGGACTTGAATATTGTACCGATTCCAGCCCCTATACCTATCGCAACCATTCTTCTCCTATCCTCTGGCGACAATCTGAGCAGATCCGCGACAACAGAACCCACACCGGCGGAAAACTGTGCTGTAGGACCCTCCCTACCAGCACTACCACCGGAGCCTATTGTTATCGCAGAAGCGATTATCTTTACCGGTATAACAACCCACCTTATCTTCCCTTGCAAGTAGTGGTACGCCCTAATTGCAGCATCAGTCCCGTGGCCTTCAGCCTCTGGAGCGAAAGTGTAAACAATTAGGCCAGAAAGTGATCCTCCTAATGCCATTGAAAGAGGGATTAAGTAGTAGTTTCCCGGCGAGAACGTGAAAGTCGATGGGTTTCCACCCTCACCTATAGGTCTCGGGTAAGAAATTTTAACTAATTGAAATAAGAAAAAGTGTTCGAAGAAGTGAAGAAGGAGGTAAAACGTGATAGCCGCTATTGAAGCAATAACACCCATTAAAACCCCTAAGATGAACCACTTCTCGAAATAAGGCAGTGATGATAATCTGCTCATATGAGATCCATTAATATCTAAATAACCAATAAATTTATCTTTCAGAAATCTTTTTTAGTGTCTTAACAAGCGATGAAGCGAAATACTACAAGCCACCTGGATATCTTGAGAAGATTAAGGCTCTCAACAATAGTTTATCTCCCTTAATCGGGGTGGCTGTAAGGGAATTACAATTATGTATTCTTAAGAACTCAGAGAGGTATTTAGGTAATCCTCCGGATCTTTTAACTTCTCCCGAATAAAACAAGTTGTGCTTAAGTACGTCGAGTATACACATCATTCGCTTTGCGAGCCTCTCCTGACGGTCAACGTTTATAAAAAGGTTGAGGACGGTAAAGTTGTAGCGCTACTAAAGACAATGTTGTACAAGAATCGGGGAGTAGTAATATATGAGACCGACAAGCTTGACGGGGGCGATTTAATAGAAGTAGTACCTAACGATATGGACGCGGTTATAAACGTCGTAAGAAAATTTTATGACCCTAAGAGCGATGATATAACGGTTTTCGGCGAAAAGAACCTTGTGGACGAGTTTGTAGAGAAGTTTTCTCAGTGATGAGAAAACTGGGACACCAGAGGGGTGAAGAGCCATTCATGCGCTGATTTATCCGAAAATGAAACTTCCCCACTTGTACCGGAAGATCGCACCTATTATCAGGAACACTACTGCGATAGGCACCGCTATGTAAGGTACAAGCTGCTAACCTGGCACATGTTCTAGTATGTCAGCTACCCATACAGTGAGTAGTAGGAAAACTGCTAAAGGGCCAATAACGGTGAACCATGTCGTGGCGCTCCACTTCTTTCCCATGAGTTCGGTTGAAGACGTTCGTACTAAAAATTTATTCGCTTAAAACTTTTGTAATTAACTCATAAGCGTTTACGTTCTCCTCTTGTTTTTCCCAAGGAAATTGGTAAACGTTTAAACAATGTTAAGGACTTTTGAGAGTCCGCACTAGGCGTATCGATTTTTCCTTGACTTACTAATAAGAAAACGACTCGCTGTGCCGTTTTATGAGCACCAGGAGAGTCGCGTCGTTACGTCATAGCCTTGGAGATCAGGAACCTAATTCCTCCGAGAGCCGCCAGCGTAAGAGAGAGCAACGTGAGGTCAGATATAGCGCCACTTAGTATCGCGACGATTATCTCTCTAAGAACGAAAGCCGTGGTGGCGTCGATTACGTACACGACGCTTTTCCCCTTACCGCTCATATACGCTAGGATGAATTCCCTCAGCTCTAGGAATATTATGACGTTAAGCCCGTTAATAATCAGGTCCATTAAAGCCCCTGAAGGGTTCGATTCCAGTACATCAAAAGCGAGTTGGTACACCGTAAAAATTACGAAATAAACAGCCCCAAACAGAAATAGAATCTCAAGAATAAGGCCTATTGCCTCGGCTATGAGGCTTTCTTTGATGAGATCCCTTAAGCTCCTCGTCAAGCTCGATGTAGAATACAAACACCAGAATATATTTTCGTTCAATCTAAATGACTTTAGTTAAAAAATTAGTTTAAATAAAAGGAAAGCTTTTAGGAGACCGTTACGGTCACTTGAAACTCGGTTCCGTAAGCCTCATACTGGCCGTCAGCGTCGTAAACCCTTACTATATAGGTTCCAGGGTTGATGCGAAACGGTACCTGTAACTTGACAACGAAGTTCTGGCCAAGGGGAGCCAGTATGCCCACGCCGTAGTTGCCTATGCGGATGGGCTTTGCAGGGTGCAGCGGAAACTCGTTAATTATGTCGCTTTGAGGCAACATACCTAGCTGCTGACCGGTCCATTGGTACAGGACCGTGCCGTTGGGGTATAGGATCTGCACTAGGACTATGAAACCTCCGTAGGTGTCGGGCCCAGCCGTCCTGGTTACGTTAAGTAGCAGGGTTCCGTTAGAGTACAGCCTGGTGCCGCTCAGATCATAGGCCGGAGTCTTGGAGTAGTTGGTCAGATGGGTGAAACCTTGGAAGTTAATCTGGTATAGCCCAAACGTGACGCCCGTGGCGATTAGCATAAATATTATCGCGATTATTTCTAAAGTTTTCATATCAACTCACCACAGGGGGATTCTTATTTTACCTATCTTAATACCGTCTGGATATTTAGAATGAAGAATCTGGTCGATGGATAACCACCTGCTCCCGGTCAGCATGAACATCAGCGCTGCTGCGCCTTCCACTGAAGCGATCTGCCACTCGTCTACGCAAGTCGAGCCTAGCCAACCCGCCGCCGGTCCCATTCCCCAAGCGAGCAAAGCTAAACCAAAGCCTGAGAGTCTAGTGAAGAGGCCTAAAATCATCATGAGTCCGAAGATAGCCTCTAAAGCCGTGAACGTTATTAAGAAATCGTAAAGCAGGGTTGGGTTTTCGAGCACCCAAATCAAAATCCCTTTTACGGGACTCCAGGCGTGTGGCAGGAACGTTAGGATTTTACCTCCTACGTACTCTGAAGACTGTGGGTTGAGTTTGTCTGGAACGTCGATGACCCTTCTCACGAAGGCGGAGAAGAACATCCATCCCAGAGTTATCCTTAGGACAGGTAGGAACTTTTGTGTTGTTTCAATTGTTACCTGGGCCATAACTCATCGTCAATTCGCAATTGTACGAACAAAACTTAATTAACTTATCTTATAAACATAAAAGCCTAAAAAAGCTTATTACGTTTTTAACTTCCTTAACGATCTCTGAGTGTACTGAGTGTGTAGGTTAGAACCTTGTAGTGTTGAAGGATTGTAAGCCTCAGCTAGCGTTAGTTCCTTAAACTGTTCCCTAAGCCTCGGCTTTAACGGGCAATATAGTAGGTCTGTTACGTAGATAGTATTACTGTCCTTCTTCTCATGGTTCTTTTCGTCGTTAAAACGCCTTTTGAAGAGCGCTTGTGTGAGGGAAAGATTTAAAAATAGAGAGAATAGTCTATGGCTCTCGGGCCTCTATTCTTTTTCTTGACTTGTGATTGAACCGCTTAGGCTGAGTTCATGATGAATTATCTAAATGGCGTTTAATGAAACGATTAGCTAACGCTCTTAGTATTGTTGATTTTCAGCGATATCATTCCTTTTTCGCTATATTATCAAGTGCCTCTATCTTTTCTTTCTCAAGTACGACCGTTACCTTTGCGGGTTTTCTTACCTTTTTCATGCTATTCACTAAGGAAATATATTCAGATAATAGCGCTTATTTATGTTACTAATATCAGAAATAGTATTAGTTATTTTAAAATTGTTCCTAAACTTTGGTTTTCCGGAAACATGAATCTCCACTCCCTTTGTCTTGTATTTCTTCACCCAGTCTGGAAGATCAACCATATTACACAGCATACGTAATGTGTATAAAGATCTTTCGGAGTTAAGAGTGAATCCAGTTAAATTGACATTTCGTGGAGATTAGAATGCCGAGTTATTCGATCCCTATTACATAAAAACATGGAGTTAAGGCTATACCATTTAGAGGTAGTTTTATTACCTTAAACTCTGAGATTACTTCAGTTGTAATCCTTTTTCAGGTACCTATAAACTTGAGTAATAATGACGCTAGAATATAACCTATTCCACCCCCAATGTAGTTAAAGCTTACTATTACCGTAGAGATCTCAGTGGACTCAGTAGAGGAGACTAACGTGTTTATGAGAGACTCTAACGGACTACTCGAAACCGCTATGGCAATGAGCAATATAAAGAACGTGACTACACTGACATTCATGGAGGAAAGTAAAATAAAAGTAAAAACTATTAAAGCGTAAATTNCCAATAAGCCAGAGACAACTCTTATTTTTGCAAGACGTCTAACCCCTCTCTTACTAATGACAAACTGGATAATCATGTAAATTGCAGTCTCTAACTCAACGCCTATTAGTATCAGAGAGCTGGGTATA
>JGI20127J14776_1000513_pt1 | contig 10018 bp, 10 predicted proteins | sample JossMetagenome_2_FD_14776 | JGI IMG/M metagenome (IMG submission 14776)
CCCTTCTATTAATCTTGATCGATAACGGCCTTATCGAGACATTAATAATATCATCACCCACGCCCTCCATGGTCAATTCACCATCAACGCACGCGTCACAATAAGACCTTGGGCACCTTCCCCCCTTAAACCTCCTAATCAAGATCTTCTTATTGAATATGGCTAAGTAAAACGTTTGGGGAGACCTAGTTATACAAACAATGCATGGTATCTTACTTATTTTCTTCTCAAGAATTACGTTGTAAATTAACGAACCCTTGAAGATCCTGCCAACCAGCTCGCAATTATCATTTAATTTGAAGCCCATGGGCATTAAGCTCATAATGCTATCTCCATCTTCGCCGCCAAGAAAGNCGATTATGGTTTCTCCGTAGGTATCACCCGAAAAGCCAAGATCTTTCAAGTAACATCTCGTATTTCTCATACTTTCTTACTTAACTAGATCTAAAAGTTAACGAAATATTAATTTTACACTTCTTTTTAATTAACTAAATGCTTCAATTTCTCTCACCAATATCCTCGATATACGCCAAGGTATATTTTAAATCATCAATATACCTAAGCCTTGCTTTCACATAAGCGCTTCCATACTCGACAATCACAGTCACATCAAGATTCTCAGGCTTTAGTGTAACGTATTTATAAGGATCCTTTGAGCCCAAGTCCTTATTATCAATACTAATGTTTACCTGAGCCTTAACCTTGTACGGTTGAGACGTTATTGCATACTCAATAACCCTCCTCAGGTAATCAACCTCCTCAACATAACGAATAGGAACACCCCTAAACTGATGCAAAACCATACCCAGGGCAACACCAGCCTCAAATGCTGCCCTCTCCCTATCAGAGACTTTCGTTGAAAAATACCTCTTAGCCCTATCCTCATCAATTCCCATAACAAAATCCAACCTTAGAATTAGTATTTTAGCATTTTTCATATCTTCTGATGCCGAATTCATGATGCCTTAACACTTACTTAGTGCTATTGAACCTTATTACCAGGCAGTTAGATTTTGCTCTGAAAGCATTAAATCTAGTATATATTTTTAAATTAACTCGTAAAAATAATAATTTGATTTTTAAGCACAAAACCTTAAATAAGGAGGGAAATTGTAATATTTTTAATGTTTAAGTATAAAACCTCACAGAAGGTGTACGAGATTGATGGATTGAAAATAGGAGGTAATTCCTTCGAGATACCTCCAGTGCTTATGGCATCGATTTTTTATCATGGCCATAAGGTATTTATTAATGAGCAGAAGGGTTTGTTTAATAGAGATACAGCCTTACAATTGATTGAATCTATAAAAGATGCTTCTACAAAGACTGGGTTACCTTTCTTACTCGATGTTGTTATTAATAGCCCAGATGCGTCTGAGAATCTAATAACGTTCTCGATTGATGCAATAAAAGGACCGTTAATTATTGATTCTCCAGGATCTGAAGTCACTAAGGCCGCCATGAAGGTCATAAAGGAGTTAGGCGTCTCCAATAGAGTTATTTTTAACTCCATAACTGAGAAAACAAAGGATGAGGAGTACCAAGCGCTGCAGGATGCAGGTGTTAAAGCTACAATAGCATTACTATATACCAATAGGTTTTTAGAGCATGGGGCTAGGTTAAAGGCCCTTGATAACATTTTGTCAAAGGCTCCATCTTATGGAATTGAAAAATTCCTCGTCGATACATTCATACTGGATTTACCGTCATTGTCAGTAGCCATTAAGGCAATAATCGAGGTAAAGAGTATGTACGGACTTCCAGCGGGTGCCGCAGCTCATAACGCGGTTTCCGTACAAGCTAAGGGATTCAAGCAGAGGTTTGGAGTTGATGGTTATAGGTCCATGGAGATAGCAAGCAACGCTGCCGTAATAACGGCTGGAGCAAACTTCATACTTTGCGGTCCAATAGAATCATGCATTTACGTATACCCAGCAATTTATACAATATATACTTCATTCAAATATTCATTAAGCAGAAGTAAAGAAGAATTATTAATAAATATTTAATATTTAAATAATTCATTATCGAAGTTATTTTCTGCCTATCTTTTTAAGGACCTCAAGTTCTCCCTGGTAATCACCGGCTGCCGTAATTATAACTCCATCAACTAGCCCATCAACTCTCTCCAAGAATTCGCGAGCATTGTCTAGTTTTGTAGTGGGTGTCCACCCAATTTGCTTTAATGTGTCTGCGTTTCTAGGTGTGCCTATGAGTACGTATGTGTATAATGATACATTCAACTTAAGCTCCCTAATACCTCTAGACAATTGCTCAAGCGCTGGTAATGTTTCCTCGGTTAACCTCATGAATAACGCGAAGTCCCAACCACTCTTTACCCTATTAATCATGTCATCAATATTAAATTCCTTAGTACCATACCTCTCAACCCTTCTTGGCCTTGGTGATAAGAGACAACCTAGTTTTGTTGTTCTTATTTTTATCTCGTTCTTAAGAAAGTCCCTAGCATCCTCAGTCCTCCTCCAATACTTAGACCCGAGTGGTTCACCGTACCTTGGTTCATCACCCGGCATAGGCCATTCTCGACATTATATCAGCACCATAGGCCAATTGTGGGTTCTCATCAAAATCCACAGCCCTTATCTCGCCATTCATAAGATCCACTAAATGCACCACAATTTTAGATGTACCTATGTCAACAGTTACGCCATAGATATCCCTGGTGAGACCACCGATTGGTTCAATTGAAATAATTTTATTACCCCAAAGAATGACGTTAAGGTGCCAATTATATGCTCTTAACTTTATAGGTAAATCCCTTATTAGGTCGAGATCCACATCTATATTATCAGTATTGAGGACATTCCTTAATGTATCAAGGAGCCTATCAAGATCCGCCCTTTGATCCTCTAAAGTTGGTTCTGGCAACATAATCTCTATCTTTCGAATAAACGGATTTACCTCTATCTTTTGCATAAAGCCTTGACTAACAACTCTCCTACTCCTCTCCTTAATCCTAATCTCCTCAGGTACCAATATGATGACGTCACCTAAAACCTTAGCCTGGCATGCAAGCCTATAACCCTTAGAGATATCATCCTTCGAAAAATGCCGAAACTCGGCATTCGTTAACGGAGTTAGATTCTGTTGACCGTCTAAAACAATCACCCTATCCTTGCCGCATACACCAAACCCACCGCACTCTATGGCAATATCAATACCGGCTTTCCTAATGACCTGAAGAAGAGTTACACCTTTCTCAACATCAATAATTATGTTATCAGACTTAATAATTACCTTAACCATCCGCATTCAGCATCTTCCAGAATTATTTTAAATTTCTTGTTAGTTTTATGCGAATTACACATTACTTATTAATGCACCCTTATTCCTACCCCTCGTAATAAACATGTCTATTTCATAACCCCTCTCTTCAGAGTCCTTTTTAACCATTGATAGAACCTTAACGGCCTTTCTATAGCCTTTAACGATGCCGTATGCGGTTGGTCCCCAACTGCTTTGTCCCACACCATAGGCGCCGTGTTTTAATAGTGAATTTATTATGAATTCTGTTTCTTCGCAACAAAATATTCCTCCCTGATATCTCGAGAAGTACATTCCGACCAAGGTCTGTATTTTTGTTATTGCCTCACCAAATAGCTTGATATTTCTCTCAATTAATGAGGGCATTAACTTGAGTATTAGTAGCTTGTATAGCTCATATTGTATGTCTTTGGGGATTGATTGCGGTACATCCATCGCTTTCCTTTCCATCTTTTCATCAAGGCCAACGCGACTCCTGGGTATTGCTATTATGAAGTACCAGTCCCTAGGCACCCTGGCCCTAAATATGGGATGAGGTATGTCATGTATTGATTTGGGGGTCTCAACAAATCCGTTATGAACTCTCCTACCTGAGTCCACTACGAACCCTCCGTATTGAAAGGCTGCGGTACCAATCCCTGAATCCCTACCCCTACCCAATGTTACAGCTAGCTCCTTAACATTAACTCGTTTGCCTACGGCTCTCATTATTGCCATCCCCAATGCAAGGCTCAATTGAGTCGTTGAACCAAGCCCCACATGCCTGGGTATTGCCCTTTCAATCCTTACCTCAACATTAAACATACCCAACCTATTGATGACGTTCTCGATAACATCGTCTACGTATANGNTAGTTTCATTTATTACTTTAAATTCCCGAGACTGTCTAACTATAATGACTGTCTTTGGTTCTTCGATTGTGAGCCCTATACTGCCGTAGGCCACATTGTCTGTTAAGAAGTTGTAAAAGCCCATGTGAAGGCGAGCTGGAGCCTCCACAATAATGCTCATTTTCATCACCTTTTGACACCTATGTACCTTGGTAATTTAAATAAGGGCATTTCCTGGATATAATTTTTGTTGAGCAATAGTGCCATTTCCGCCTTTGCTAATTCCTCACCCAAATATAGTGCGTGAGAGACTTCCGATACCAAGTCTCTTGATGCAATCTCATACCTGATTTCCTTAGCGGTTCTTCCCCTAATTAATATTCTGCCCTTCTTACCGATGTACAGGGTCTCTATGTATTTATTTTCGTGATCAACCCAAATCCTGAAGAAGCCCAGCGGATCTAACCTAAAGTTTCTTTCCTCACCTGATGCGTAAATCACATCATCATACTTCTCATCCACCCTACTTCCAACCCTCCTCTTATCCTTCAAAACAAGCAATGATATGCCCAGATCCTTTGGCGGCGCCTTTTTATAACTCGCGAGCGCTGCCATTTGGGCTGCGACCTTGGTCTCCAATACAGACCCCTGCGCCTTTTGACTCTTCTCAACAACAAAAACAACACTAACGCCTATTTCCTGAGCAAGCATGACCATTGAGGCGTTAACGCCAACACTATCGGCATCTACAAGCTCTGTAACGTTGCCTATGCCCATGAACATGGGCACATTAGGCATTGCACGCTTAAACTCGTAATACGCCATTAATGAATTGAAAGTAGACCCAAACGGGTCAAGTATGGCGTCAGCCATCACTCTCCTAAACCCCCTATCTTTGGCCTTATTGACGGCCCTAATTAATAGTTCAACCCTGGTTTTAGAATCTTGAGGTATCATCCTAGCCCCTGGTACTTCGGGGATGACTACTATGGCGACATCCCTACTTATATTGACCTTATCCACATTATTCAAATTAATATTGAGGATAACATCAGCACCTGAGTTAACAGCTGCCTCTATCTCGCTCGGTATCTCGCTATCCACGGCCAGCGGTATATCGTCACGCCATTCCCTAATCTTTCTAACTAACTCACTCACCCTATCTGGATGTGGGCTGAGCGCCTCAAAGCCGAGGACTAGTATATCAGCCCCATAGTTGATGTAGTATTCAGCCCTCTTAATTACTTGGTCAATACTTAGTTCATGAGCTTCCGTTATCTCGGCAGCTACCCTAATCGGTGGTGGTATTAATGGCACCCTCAATCCATTAATACTGAAGCTGTTCTCATCATTCAATCCGCTCTCGATTTCCAGGAGTATTCTTTCAGCTGTCTTTTCACGATAATCTCTAAGAATTTCGTCCGCCGGCACGTCCGGTGATAGGGAGTCCAGTGAATCCATACTCAGTATATCGACTAGGTCGTAGGCATTTATCGTACCCTTCAACGCCCTAATCCCAACCGTTTCCTCAATAATCTTTGCAGAGCCCGTTGTCAATCCAGGTATGAGTATGTAATCATAATCAGGGGTCCTAATTCCCTGTTTCCTCAAGTAATCCGCAATGTACCTTGTTGTCAGGAATGCCGCAACGGACACTGGAGTTACTAATACATCTATTTTATGTCTAGTTTTTACTTTCGAAATTACCTGCCTAATAATGGGCTCTGCGAGTATTCCGGTCACTATCAATACTCTCGCCATAACCTTCTAATTTAAATGATGATTACAAGTTAAATATTTTTATTAATAATGCATTTTGAATCAATGAGTTTTAATAACTTCGCCTGGGTGATTACGGGTGGTGGTGCGCACCTGAGGGAGTGCGTTGACGTAATGTTTTATCTTAAGAAGCACTATAATGCAAAAATCACGCTTTTCCTCACGAAGTGGGGTTATGAGGTATCCAGGCTTTTTGGTGTATTACCTAGGTTAAAGGTGATTTCGCCAGGTAGGTACTACGAGGAGTTCTTGGTTGGTGATGAGGGTATGTACTACATAGGCAGGATAAACCTAAGGAGGTACAAGGCGCTTATCATCGCGCCAGCCACAAGCAATACGGTGGCTAAGATCGTTAATGGCATAGCCGATACCATAGCCACGGCACTGTTTTCTCAGGCCCAGAAGAGTGACGTGCCAGTTATAGTGTTACCTACGGACATACCCGGTGAGGATGGTCTTATGGAAACCGAGATACCGTGTTCAATAGATAGGGCAATATGCATGCAGGAGAATTGTGAGGTTTGTGAACCAATGAGGAGGTGCCCGGTTAAGGCTATCGAGAGAGTTGATGGTTATCCTAGGATAAACTACGCAAAATGTATTGGTTGCACTCTATGTGAACATGTGTGCCCATATGACGCTGTTAAGTGTTGGGAGAAGGTTAAGTTGAGGCCGAGACCGATTGATGTGGAGAATATAAATAAACTTTCGAAGATGGATAATGTATTTGTCGTTAATAACGCCCAGGCGATATTAAATATAATTAAGGACATAATATTGGACTCACGTTAAAATGCTCACAATGCACTCAGGATTATCTAGTGATAGGTAGACCTTTCCATCCTCATAGTATTCAATTCTGCAATTACGAACAAAAAGCCTCACCCCCTCCGGTATTTCGCTAAATCTCATTCTCTGGCTTTTCATGAAAAGCTCTCCATAATCCTTAAGCATGGCACTGTAGGTGTAGGGCATCGTGAATGGTGATAATGCCTTGGTTATTAACACCTCACCTGTATAATACTCTACCTTACTGATGCATTTGGGTTCTTCATTGCCCAAACAGGACGTAACCCTAATACTATACACAAGGTCATTAAATACTCCCTCCAATACTCTATACCTCAATAATGCATTCCTAGTTCTGGGATCAGTCCCATTAAAATCCTCACCCTCAATGTAAGGTTTAGTCAACCCCTTAACCCTCATATCAACAAGTCTATTGTAAATCCTCAATCCACAATCCTCCCCTTTTATCAATAAGTCTAGATCCCTTGGTTTAACAAGGAGTATTCTAGACACTAGGTAACTACCAGCTAACCCAACATACCTAGAGCCCATCACATTCAACGCATTGAAAAATGACACAACATTACCAGGTAATTGGGGCCATTGATCCCTATCGAATGGATCTAGCACGAACTCCACCTTATCACGTGGTACTAGGGGGACCTCTATCATTAGGCAATCGAAGTACCTAGCCAATCCTAACCTCCTTGCTATTGACACGCCTAATGATGGATCCTTAACCTTAAGTCCATCACTCCTCGAGTACCTCGGATAGGCTATGAAAAAGCCCTTTGGGTGCTCGCACCCCTTGACAACCCATAGGTAGGGTCCATAGGCGATTATGTAGCCCTCAACAACGTCCTTATCATTATACGGCATCGCCGCCTACCTTAATCAGTGCCCTTTTATCAAGCCTTTAGGAATAGGTTCTTACCAATCTCATACGCGGATCTAAAGTCGAAAATGCCCTTGGGCTCCTGAAGTGCTTTCTTTATCAGCTCCGTCTCTATGTTATTCTTAAGGATCCCAATGACTAGGGCGCCAATACCATAAACGCCAGGTATCATCTCCTTACCATCCATGTTGGGGTCAATACCCTCGATACCGTACGGTGGTATCGCGTTGACATCAGCCACAATCCTAACCCTCTTACCATAACTCTTGAGAATGTTCAGCGGTAGTAACGTGACGCTAGGCGCCCCCGTGGATAACACGATGTCCGCATTCTCGATAGCTCTACCCACCTGCTCCGGAGTCCTCGCCTCAACACCGACTACCCTATTAACCTTCAACTCATTATTTATGCTATTAGCCACGCCTTGAGCCCTCGATAATTCGCGGGATGTGACCGTGACGTTAGCCCCCTCAGATGCGTAAAGCCATGCCGCGGCGATGCCCACGGGTCCCGTGCCTGCGAGCACCGTGACGCTCTTCCCCTCGAAAGATCCAAGGCCGAGCTTCATCGAGAGTTGCAAGGTCTTCAGGACGGCAGCGCTTGCCGTTGTGTATGACCCTCTGGGGTCAACGATGACTGCTAACTCGAATGGTGGGAACATTATTTTCCTTAACCTCTCAACAATGGCGTTGACAGTGTTCAGATCCTTACCATTCACGAAAACCTTAGTGAATTTGGCACCCTTCGGCCCCCTAGGGAACATCGCGTCGTATATTATCTTCTCGGCATCGTCAGGCGTTACCTGCTCATACTTCAGCACAACAACGTCAGGTATTAGGTCTATCACGGTAAGTATGTCAAAGGGGCTCGCATGCTTATCAGTGTCTAAGAATATAAAAATGGGTTTGTACTTTTGCGACATCTGAATTCCCGCAGTCACCTACTATATACGGTATTTAATTCTTTACCTCCATAATACCCCTAGACAGCTAAAGTTGGGAAGGCGAGAATATACGGCTTGATGACGTAACTAACAAGTGCGTTATGTATGGTTAAATTGATGGTTTGGGTAGTGCCGTAGTGATGGTCATCGAAGGAAAAGGCATTAAGGCCAAATGCGATGAAGATGCCATGGTTAATTCTAACCTGGCCTTATACGGTGATGCTGGGTGCCCTTATGAAACCCCTATGTAGTGCCGTGGCGATAAGCAAGCCATCTAGGTTGTACTTTATCAATTCCTGGATCTCATCAGCACCACGCAGGCCACCCCCTACGAGTAATGGGCCGTTGTATGATGCCCTGACAAGATCCAAAGCCTTTCTATTTATTCCCTGCATCGTGCCCACGTACTTGAGGTTTATGACTAGTAATGCCCTAGGCGTTACGCCGGTCCTTACGATGCTCTTCACAACTTCGCTCAATTCGTAGGTGCCGTTCATGAACTTGACCCTCTCGTACTCAAGATCTAGGCTGGAAACCCTATTGTTGATTAGCCTTAGTTCCTGCGGGTACATTAGGTACTCGGTCCCAATGACGTAATGCAGGTTCTCGCCATCCATCAACGATAGGCCATCTCTGCCAACATCAGCGTAGACCCTAAATCCCCTGTGCAATGCGTAATCTATGACCCAACGGTTACTCCCAATACCCATTATCGAATCCAGGTCGGCGATATAGATTGTCCTGAACCCCAGGTCGTAAAGCCTGTCTATCACGCATGTTGGCTTCGCATTACTGCACAGGGTGCTGTCGGTAAAGGGCTTGTAATTGTCGCGTTCACCACGTATCGCGTGGACTACGAATCCTCCCATGATGTCTAGCACGGGTATGATGTTGATGACTCTACGTGCCATTGCTACGAATATTAACCGATCCTCCCTATTAAAGCATTGTGATCCCTCGTTAATTATTACTCGTAAAAATAAATTAAAGGGTGGAGTGTGATGCCTCTTTCAATGAGTTACGATAGGCATGTACTATCGCTTCCCAGGGGTATACTCGGGGAGTTCAGGCTTGTGTGGCAGGCCATAGGGGTTATGTCGATAGCGGCGGATGCTGCATACCTAATAACTGGCGCCGCCTACTTTGCCCTCGGTTCGCTACCACTCTCCATCGCGCTGGGGGTGGTGTTCTACCTATTTATTATGAATACTGGTTATCAATTCTCACGGTTCGTATCGTCGGCAGGTAGTTACTACAAGTTCGTCTCTGTCTCGTTGGGTGGTTACATGGGTGTTTTTCAGGCGTGGAACATGGCATTTTACATAATAATTGGTTACGCCTCATTTGGGTTCCTGGGCTTGGCATCCTTCCTACTACTAGTTAACCTGAGCTACTCCATAATTGAGTACTGGCCTCTTGTGGTCATAACCGCAGGCACAATATCGCTTTTATTCACATACTTCGGCATTAAAGTATCCACCGACTACCAAATCCTTG
>JGI20127J14776_1000515_pt1 | contig 10011 bp, 9 predicted proteins | sample JossMetagenome_2_FD_14776 | JGI IMG/M metagenome (IMG submission 14776)
ATACCACCTTGTATTATGGGAACCTCTAACACTTTATTTCTAATTCTCAAAGGCTTTAAGCTCATAGACTACCTCTCAAAAATTTGCTTATTAATTTAACCCACAAGGGTGAATAAAGCAAATAATATAATAGAGCCTAAAAAACAACACCTTCTGAGATTGAGTTAAAATTTGAGTAATGGGGTACTTGGGGGATAATTCCACGCACTACTTTATACCTGGCATTGGTATTTACAATCTGAACATAGAAAGGGCAAAGCCTGTAAAAATCCTATATGATTTCCTGGACGAAGTTGGAGAAATTGACAGATTAAAGAACTTAGACCATTTGGGTGATGTGAGAGAGGTTATTGATGGGACAAGACATTCAAGGTTTGATTACATTGCTTTAATTTTTGTTCTGATAGATAACTGGGCTCAAATAGCAAAAGAAATTCACGCATTCTCAAAGGTAGAAGTTGAACCCGAGATTGAAGCAGGAGAAAGGAGATTACAGGGAAAAGATCTAATCAAATGCTGGGCTTTATTACTTAATATTGGACACTTAGACTGGACCTTTCCCACAAAAAGGATTCTGTTAGAAGTTCTTCATGATAAAAAGCTTCATATAAAATTGATAGAGGGTATCGAAGATGAAGAAATAAAGAAAAAAGCTAAAGAAATACTTGAATTCCGTGATTACAGCCATTTCTATCAAATTTTAGCCTATCTAAGATTTAAATGTTTATATGAGAAGTACAGAAACAAAATAGATGAGATTTGGTTTAAAAGGTATGAATGGATGTTTAAAAAATATATTGTTGATGACTTTTCCGATAAAGTGAAAGAAAGTAAAATAATCCACTTCAAAAACCTTTATCGCAATGTAAGAAGAATTGCCTTTCTTCTTTCGGATTCATTTTATACCCCGTCCGGGCTTAACCTTTCTCCTGTGTTATTGTTTGGCAACCCAGAGCTCATGCTTAGCATAGTTTTTGACGAGACAGAGATTTCTAATACATTGAAATTTCTTAATAGGCAGTTGTATAAAAGCGTGTATCTAAACGAGAAAGTACTGGCAGTACATAGCTTATACTATAGTCCTTTAAAAGAAGAATTATTAAGGAAAGTAGAAAGTTTAAAAAATGGAAAAAATGTCTGTGAGTTTATTGAAGAAATTTATGAAAGACTTGATATTCAAAAAATAAGGAAAGAGAATAGAAAGAGGAAAAGCGAATATGTGCCAATTATGAGATTTGAATTTGAAGGTGACGATCTTGGCGAACAATTAAAAGAAGAGCTATATAAGTCGCCGTTGGTAGAAATAAATTCAAATTTAAGCTGTTATAAAGTAGTTTGGAAAACACCTCTGAACTTCTATGTGATCCAATACAATTCTAAGTCCAATAAGCAAAGTTCAATAGCAGCTTTTAAAGAGTCATTTGATACAGTTAAAAAATTCCTAAAGGATATAAGGGATAAATACACATTTGATAAAGCTAAATTTAGCGAGGCTAAAAAGTTATTAGAGGATCTAAGGGATAAATTCAGTGAAACAGATTGTACAAAAAGTCTAATAGAGTCTATGGAAGATTGCACAAAGAGTCTCATAGAGTCTATAGAAAATATAGAAAACAAGTATGGTGAAGCGAGTTATATAGAGCATAAAAGGGATGTAATAGAAAAAATAGCTAAGAAATACATAGAACAGGCACTGAAACTCTTCTTTAATAGTGAAGATGTAAGATGGGAGTGGGATCATACTTCATTTCTTAGAAGCTACTTCAATTTCCCTGATGCTGTTATAGGTTTCGTGGATGATATCCTTGAGTTTTATCAGAAAAATATCGTTTCAAAATTTAACGAAAAGCATAATGAAACAAGCGAATTGTATAGAGAAAAAATGAAAGGCATAAAGAAAGAATTAGAGACAAAGCTGGAAGTTGTTAAAATACTCAAGTATGGAGAAGAATCAATAAAAGGGAAACCGAATGTTCTCTGTATAACAATATCAAACCTAATTGCATATTCTATACACTCTGGAAAGCAACTTATGGAAGTTGATGGTCTAATTCTTGGTCTAACTACCGAAAAAGAACTTTTTATATCTCTAATAGAGGCAAAAAGTGGTAATGAGAGCGCGACTAGAGCTGTGAGATCAAAAATTCGCGATCGTAGAAATAACATTTTCAGAGGCTATGATATATCTAATTTGATAAACTTAGTAAGAGGTTTAGACTATAACAGCATAGCTTACCTGGTAATAACAGATGAGAAAATACCGACTATTTAAAGAAACTGTTCTAAAAATAACATCCCAGGAGTGGGTGAAAGAAAATCCCACACTTTATGAAGAGATAAAGAAAAGTTTGAAGAGGTTAGCACAAATGAAAGGTAATATAATAAAGCCTGCAAGGGAGGTGTAGCTTATGAATGTACTTGTTGTTTTGGGTACCAGACCTGAAGCTATAAAACTTGCACCGGTGATTAATACACTAAAGGAAAATGACTTTAACGTCAAAGTGGTTGCCACAGGACAGCATTACGAGCTTGTCAAACATGTTCTTGAGTTCTTCCGAATAGAAGTAGATTTTCTTAGTTGTATGAACCAGGACCTCTTGGAAAACACAGCATGTATGGCAAGGTCTTTGAAAGAAGTTTTACAGGAGCATAGACCAGATTGTGTGATAGTTCAGGGAGACACTCTCAGCTGTTATATGGGGGCATACACAGCCTTTTTGAACAAAATTCCAGTTCTACATGTTGAGGCAGGTCTAAGAAGCCATCATAAGTTTTCACCCTTTCCGGAAGAAATGTTTAGAAAACTTACAGACGAGCTATCTGATGTGCTTTTTGCACCAACAAAAAGGGCAGTAGAGAATCTTCTAAGGGAAGGCTTTTCAAAGGATCGTATAGTGCTTACAGGTAATACAGTAGTAGATGCCATCTATATGGCAATCAAATATCTTGACAGAGAGAGTATAAAAAAACAGTTGGAAGATTTGACACAAAAAGATATATCTGCCTTTGATGGGATAGTTTTTATCACTTCCCACAGGAGGGAAAACATAGGAGAGCCTATGAAGAACATAAGAGATGCAGTCAATGAACTTGCTAAAAAATATCCGCATCTACTTTTTGTATGGTCCTTACACAAAAACCCTTACGTGAGAAAGAGTATCCTTGAGGATTTCACCACACAGCCGGATAACTTAGCCATAGTGGAGCCCTTAACTTATCCGCAAACTGTCTATTTGCTGGAGAGGTCATTGATAATAATTTCTGACTCAGGCGGAATTCAGGAAGAAGCCTGCACACTAAAAAAACCTCTGCTAATAACCAGGAATGTTTCGGAGAGGACAGAAGTTGTAGATGTTGGCTTAGGAAAGCTGGTGGGTACAAACAAAGAGAACATAGTAAGGGAGTTTGAAAACGTTTACAAAAACCTGGAATACTACCAAAAACTAACTTTTGAAAATCCTTACGGAGATGGAAAGGCAAGCGAGAGGATAAAGAACTTCCTTCTATGTGATAAAGTGAAAAGCTTCTTATTAAAATACGAAGAAAACTATAAGGAGGATTTACATGAGTGTGCCGAGGCTAATTACATTAGCTATACTCATCAGCCTTAGTGCTTATGCTTATGATTTTAGATTTGAATTGGAGGGAAATTACGAATACCTTAGCCCACATAATACCTACGGTAGTTGGAAAAGTGGTTTTTTAAGACTTTACCACAAACCTGTCCAAGGTTTTACCTACTTTTTGGAGGGTGGAGCTTTTAGCAGAGAGCACGAAGGTGATGCGGTGCTTGGTGTTTTGGGCGCTTATAAGGACTGGAGCCCATGGCTTTATACATACACAAGTTTCTCTGCTGGAAGCAACAGCACCTACCTTCCCAAGTATAGGTTAGACCACGAGTTCAACTTTAAGGTGGGAGAAAAGATGAATATAATTCCTTCCATAGGCTTTACATACGCAAAATACCACGATGTTCACAAGGATTACATAATTTATCCCGGAATATCTTACTATGGAGAAGGTTTTGTGTTAACTTACAAACACTTCATAAATAAAAGCGACCCAGGTAGTGTAACTTCTTCTTCAGACCTTATAAGTTTTGGCATAGGACAAGAAGGGAAAAGTTGGACATATTTGGACATTTCTTACGGCAAACAGGCATACCTTGCCACCTACTTGGCAAACCCACAAGAGGTTAGACAAAAAGCCCTATACATATCTCTTTCTCACAGGCAGTGGATAAAGAAAGATTTAGGTTTATTCGGAGGTTTAAGCTACTTAAAATTAAAAAATGGGTATGAAAAGTATGGCGTCAAGGCAGGCATATTCAAAGATTTTTGAGGTAGAGAAACCAGTAATTGGTTATGCACGTTTTGGTAGAGTTTTAAAGTTCAACAAGTATCTTTTTTTACTCCAACTTATATTCTTAGTGGTCGTGTTTGAGTTGTTAGTGATTTTCTTTCTTGAGGATTACTTTAAAGTTTTATCTGACATTGCGAGAAGAATTTTGGAAGATAGCTATACTGGAAACTATAAATTTTTAAGTTTTAAGCTTGAGTTTTCCATATCACCGGGTAGGCTACCTACCTTGGAGGAATCTTTTATTTATCTCCTTGCAAGTTTTTTATCTTTACTATTTCTCATAAGCAGATTTAACCCACTACCCAAGTATATTTCTGCGTGGCTTATGTATATAGCATTTGTATATTTTGTATCGTCTTTCTATTTTATGTTTTTTGCAAACAGTTTCCCTTATACAGAAAGAGATTTTGCTGTGCTCTATATCCTTCAGCAGACTGGAGTCTTCCTATTTATACCTATTCTGCTTGCTTTTTCTTTGTCAATATTTACTTTTAGCTGGTTAAATCCTCTATTAAACGCGATTACTATAGCCCTCAGCCTTGCGTATTCTTCAGTTTTTGGTGGTCTCAGGTATATAGTATTTGCTTATACCCTAAAGAATTTTTCCTACATACACATGCCCGCTATGTTCTTTCTTTTTGGTCCACTCCTTGACTTTATATACATAGTCTCCTTTTATTCCTTCTGTCTTTATGTGACAATAAGACTTTTCCAAAGGAAGCAGGAGGCTTTTTACCAATGGGGTTTCTAATATTCCTTCTAAAAGCATACATGGTGTTTTTAATGTTAGTTCTCCTGCTTTACATCATAAGACACTATACTTTCACCTTAAACAGAGCTTTGGGCAAACAAAGGCTTTACTATCAGGACGTGTTGGATGAAGACCTACCCACGGTATCCGTCTTAGTTCCCATGCATAACGAGGAAAAGGTAGCGAGTCATATATTGGACCTTCTCGTTGCATCAGATTATCCAAAGGAAAAGTTGGAGATCATACCAATAAACGATCATTCAACAGATAGAACCAAGGAGATTCTTGAAGAGTATGCTCAAAAATATCCTTTTATCAGACCTTTGCACAGGTATGGAGATTTACCAAGGGGTAAACAAAACGGTTTAAACGATGCCCTGAAAATAGCAAAGGGGGAGGTCATAATAGTTTATGACGCAGATTACCTGCCACCCAAGGGACAAATTAGAACTTTAGCTATAGCCTTTAAGGATCCTCGGGTAGGTGCAGTTATGGGAAGGGTTGTACCTGTAAACGCTGGAAAAAACTTGCTTACAAGACTACTTGATATAGAAAGGTCGGGTGGCTATCAAGTAGACCAACAGGCAAGGTATAATCTGAACTTAATACCTCAATATGGAGGCACTGTAGGTGGTTTTAGAAAAAGCGTGGTTATGGAACTAGGGGGTTTTGACCCGAGGATTCTGGCTGAAGATACGGAATTAACATACAAAATATATCTAAATGGCTACAAGGTAGCTTATGCGAATAGTGCCGAGTGTTATGAGGAAGCACCAGAGGACTGGAATGTAAGAGCCAGGCAGTTAAGAAGGTGGTCAAGGGGACACAATCAGGTGATGTTTAAGTATTTCATTCCTACCATCCTCTCTAAGAATCTTAATTTTTGGCAAAAAATAGATGGTTTACTCCTTCTCGCTATATATATGCAGCCTTTTTTGATCTTTCTGGGTTTGCTAGATTCCCTTTTACTCTTTTTCTTAGGAGAGATGGAAATCGCAAGTTCTTATCTTTTTCTACTTTTTATGTTTGCACATAACTCCTTTGGAAACTTTGCTCCCTTCTTTGAGATAGGCACTGCTTTGGTGCTTGATGGTTCAAAGGAAAAGGTTTTTCTTTTACCCTTGATGTTTTTCGAGTTCATCTTTAACATTATTTATGCATCTTTGGGATTCGTTGATGCAGTGATGGACCTGATTACTAAAAGAACTATAATTTGGCAAAAAACCGAGAGGTTCAGAAATGCCTGAATTCATCCTACTGGTAGTTTTATTTTCTATCTTTTTATTTTTACCATTTGTTCCTTCTATTATTGAGCTTTTTCTAAAAAGAGATGCAAAGCCTATATCCATAGACCCTGAGCGTAAGAAAGAACCCGATTACTTTGGAAAAAGTTTTATAAATCTTCTTGCCACTGCTTTAAAGGACTTAAAAATCCAAGAAGTAGAAAAGCCCAATCCTGTCTATTTAAAGCTCAAATTAAACAGAGAAGAATGGATAGGTTTTTTAAACGATGAGGACCTGGCAGAAAACACGATAGATACTCCTGTAATTTTCACTAAAGATACTGTTTTTTTGCAAAACCATACATTCAAAAGGGAATTAGTTGTATTTGGAAACGCTGTATTCAAAAATACATGTATCGCAAGAAGTCTGTATGTGAAGGAAGACTGTGTTATAGAAGCACCCGTTCGTATTGCAAGATGGGTGCATGTAGAAGGAACTCTTATCGTAAACTCTAGCGCAGATTTAGGTGTGAGTGTTTATGCCCGTGAAATAAAGATAAGGGGCTGGGCGACCTTTAAAAGGGCGTATGCAAAAAAGATAGACACATCAGATGAACCTCTTATAGATAAAGAAAAAGAAAATAATACAGGAAGAGTTATAAATTTAAAAGGGAATTTTGGTATAACAGGTAATATAAGTATAGGTGGGAAAGAAAGACCTGTTTTTGTGGATGGAGATATCTTCTGCGATGGTGATGTGCAAATAGAAGGAGAGGTATGGATAAAAGGAGATGTGTTTAGTCAAAAGAGTATAACTCTAAAAAATGGAGTAGTAGTAGGTGAAGAAGGTAAGGTGAAATCGGTAGTAGCAAGAGGTGAGATACTTATCGAAGGACCCTTTAGGATTTACGGGTATATACACAGTGAAAAGCGTGTGGAAGCAAGCCCATGAGAAGGAAATTTATTCTTTTTATTACACTCACACTCGTGCTTTTGTTTGTCATCTTGAGAACGCTCCTGCCCGTTTATTCTCTGAAATGGGATAAAGATATAAAGGTGTTGGTAGTTTATGGGAAAAAGAGTTATCAAGTGGATGCTTTTAAAAGTGTGCTTGAAGAAGAGGGAATACCCTATAGGCTTGTAGATATAGAAGTCCTTCTATCAGTAAACCCTAAGGAGTTAGTAAAACATAAACCTGCGGTTATCATCCCAGATGGGACCTTGCAATACATACATCCAAGTGCAGTAGAGTGGTTTAAGGATTATCTTTCGCACGGAGGAAGCTTGCTAATTTCTCAAGATGCGGGTATAAAAAACCATGCGGGTGCATATTTAAAGTCTGCCATTTTTAGCCCTCTGCTTGGCATAAACTACATTCTCTACGACAAGTTAAGGGCAGACAGTTTCTCGGAAGGATATGTAAAGGTAGTGGATGGAAATCTTGAGATAACTCCGGGTAAAATAGACAAAGAACAGAGGCTTATAACAGGATACATCTATGGAGGGCTGACTTACCCTTATGCTAAAACAGAAGACAATGGATTTGATGGAAAAACTCTTGCATTTGCAGTGGATAAAAAGGATGGCAATAAATACAAAGCACTAGTGTGGAAAAAATATAAGGAAGGATACATCTTTTACTCTTCCTTACCCCTTGGACATCTTAAAGCTTACTCAGATGATATGGTTTTGAGGTCTGTTTTAAGATACTTTCTGTTCAAGCTGGTGAAAATTCCTCACCTTATGAACACTCCAAAGGGTAAAGGAGGACTTGTTATAAACTGGCACATAGACGCTAACTCTGACTGGAAATCTATCCCTATGATGTTAGAAAAGGGTTATATTAGAAAGGGTATTGAATATTCCTTTCATATCACCGCTGGCGAGTTCAGAGACGAACCAGGGGATAACCTTGGCTTTGATGCTTGTGGGAAAGGCAAAAAGTATGTGGAGATGATTATGCCTTATGGTACTATAGGTTCCCATGGTGGATGGGCTCACAACTGGTTTTCTTATGGAATACTTGACAGAAGGCTTTCTGAAAAGGATATTTACGAGTATATCAAAAAGAACAACCAATGCCTTGAGTCTATAACAGGTTACAAAATAAGGGAGTACTCTGCGCCCAACGGTGTTCATCCCCAGCCTGAAACCACTAAGATACTTGAAAAGCTTGGTGTTGTTGCCTATTATTATACGGGAGATAGCGGTTCATCTCCTAATAGGACCTTTATAGATGGCAAGATGGTTTCTTCTAAAGTTATAGCCTTTCCTATAACCCCTTACGGAGAATCTGCCTCTCTCTTTGAGATGCATAAGAAAGGTGTAAGTGAGGAGGAGGTTTACACATTTTTGGTATCTCTTGCGGACTTCTGTATAAAAACCAGACAAATTAGACTTTTTTATTCGCATCCTTACGATATTCCTTTGTATCCTAATGCTATTCTCCGGGCTGTAGATTACTGGGAAAGCAAGGAGAACGAAGGATTACTAGAGGTACACTCTATGAGCTACTTTGCGGACTTCCTTTTAAGATTTTTAAAAACGAAATATAGTTTTAGGAAAAATGGTGATGAATTAGTCGTTAGGCTCAAAAATCCAGAAGGATTAAAAGACATAGGAATTGCTATTCCAAATTATTATGGGAAAGTTTTAAGTTTTCCAAAGGAAGTAGCCTTTCTTGCCCAGGATGAAAACTTCTACTACTTTTACGTTAACGAAAATGCCAAGGAGCTGGAGCTTACTTTTAAATTCTATTGATTGTGAAATTATGGAAGTTCCTACTGGCAACTTTTCTTACAATGACGTTCTCTTTTTCACACCCTGTCCTTGACATTCTAAATAACCATTACATAGTGCCTTATTTCGTGAACCTCACCGCTATAGACCTACTTCCCTACGACCCAGAAAGGGTCAAGAGATATATAGATTGGTATCTAAGGCATCTTAACTATCCAGACATGTATGGCTTGACGGGAACTATTTACGATTATTACATCACCGAAACTTCAGAAGTTCCTGCTTACACATACGATTCCGCAGACTCCTACGCTGCTACTTTTCTTTTCCTTGTTTTTCTTTACACAGAAATAACTGACGACTACCAGCTCATAAGAGACAACTTACAAAAGCTGAAGGACATAGCTTATGTGATAGCTTATCTGCAAGATACGGACGGACTTACAAAAGCTCTCCCACATTTGAACCTTAAGTACCTTGTGGACAACATAGAAAGTGTATGCGGGCTTAGAGCCTTTTCATTTCTACTAAGGAAGTTAAAAGATTCTGATTGGAATTACTACTTTATGATCTCCCATAGTGTAGAAAGCTCTGTGATGAGAAATTTAGTGCAGGGTGAACAGATAGCATGGGCTAAGCTTGACGATGAACTTTTTATTGCGAACGATTCTACTGTATACCCTGATATTTATGCTAAGGCTGTTTTATACGCTTTTGTGGGAAAACCTATTACTGGTGAGTGGTTAGGGAAGTTTGACTATTTCCAAAAAACGGCGATAAAGATGGTAAAAATGTGTAGAAGATACAACAGATATTGGAAAACATCCTCTCCATGACCCTTGACTTTTTGCTAAATGAGAATTATTATCAATAAGAGGAGGAAACGGAATGGAGAGAGTTTATATATTTGACACCACCCTTAGGGATGGAGAGCAG
>JGI20127J14776_1000518_pt1 | contig 9982 bp, 9 predicted proteins | sample JossMetagenome_2_FD_14776 | JGI IMG/M metagenome (IMG submission 14776)
CAGAAATGTTAAGAGAAAGAGAAAAAGTAGCATGGATGGAGATGAGAAATCTAAGAAATTGTAAAGTAGATTCAGATTGTGCAGCAATGATTTGCCCTATGCTAATTGGAAGAGACACGCCAATGTGTGTTGATGGATCATGCATTTGTGGCCCAGGCAGAAATCCAAAGTATCCAATAAACGAGACAAAAATAGCAATTTGCAGCGAAATCAGAGAAAAAATAAGAAATATGATTGAACTGATGAAAGAAGAAAAAAATGAAACAATGATACAAGAAAGATTGAGAGAATTAGTAAGATTGAGAGATGAGTATAAAGATTGTTTCCCTAGACCAGTAAATCCAGTTCCTATAATTGCAATAGAATCAAAGATAAAGAAAGCTCAAGCTGTAGACGAATTTCATGACGAAATGAAAAACCTTAGAGAAGAAATGCTTAACAATATAACATCTCAAAACTTAACAGGAAGGGAACTTGCACAAGTGATTAAAGAATACAACGAAAAAAGAAAGGAACTTGTTGAAGAATTTGTTCAGAGAATTCACGAAATAAACATGGAAAGAATGGAAGAAATTAAAGAAGTTGTAGTTGCAAGACATGTAAAGTGGGGAAACGATACATTGTTCAATGTAACAAGAATTGTAGTAACAGTAAATGGTAAAAACATCACAATAGAACCTGGAGATAATGTAACAATAAGCGTAGAGGGTGTTGTTGTTAAGTCAATAATTCCACTCAAAGTTAAAAACAATACAATAGAAGATGCAGATACGAATCAAACAATTAGAGAAACTCCAGACATAATAAAAGCTAGAATAAGAGAACAAATAAGAGAAATTAAATTAGAAAGAAAAGAAAATAAGCCAGTTTATATAGTAGACGCAACAAAAGAAGGAAGGTTACTAGGAATTATTCCAGTAAATGTTAGCGTAAACTATGAGATATCAGCAACTGATGGCACTACAATAAAAGTAAATAGACCTTGGTGGAGCTTTCTTGTTCTTGGCTAATTATTTCTTTTTTTATTTTTTGAAACAAGAATAATTTAATGGACATTTATGAGATTTTAAAGAACAAAGGGATTTCTATTGGAGACAAAATAAGAGTAGATTCTATAGAAGGAATTCTTATGCCAAGAACAGAGTTTGTAGAAAGCGATGTTATTGTTCTCAAAATGAATAATGGTTATAATATAGGAATAAAATTTAGAGAAGATTTGAAAATTGAATTGATAGAGAAAAAGAAAGAGCAAAAATTAGAGAATCTCAAGCATAAAGAATTCGACCCAAATAAACCTACTGTTTCAATTTTAGCATGTGGTGGAACAATAGCAAGTAAAGTTGAATATAAAACTGGGGCTGTTTTTCCATCTTTTTCTCCAGAGGAATTAATAGAAGCTTTTCCTGAAATAGGAGAAATAGCAAACATAAAAGCAAGAAAACTTTTTGATTTGTTTAGCGAAGATATGCAACCTGAACACTGGAAAATTATCGCTCAAGAAGTTGCTAAAGAAATTGAAAGTGGAGTTGATGGTGTTGTTTTAATGCATGGGACCGATACAATGCATTATACAAGCGCAGCTTTAAGTTTTATGTTACAAGATTTGCCAGTGCCAGTAGTCTTAGTAGGCGCTCAAAGAAGCAGCGATAGAGGAAGTAGTGACAATAGAGTAAATTTAGTTTCTGCTGTTTTGTTTGCTGCTGAAGGAGAAATAGCAGAAGTTGTTGTTTGTATGCATGAAAGTTCAAATGATGATTATTGCGCTATTCATAGAGGTACTAAAGTTAGAAAAATGCACACTAGTAGAAGAGATGCATTCAAATCAATAAACATTTCTCCTCTAGCAAGAGTCAATTACTTTGAAAGAAGAATAGAGTATCTTACAACAAACTTTAAGAAAAGAGACAAAAGTAGAAAGTTAAAGCTTGATACTAATATTAATCCAAATGTTGGAATTTTTTATTTTCATCCTGGTTCAAAACCAGAATTTTTGAGAGAAATGGGCAAATTTTATGAAGGTATAGTTATAGCTGCAACTGGTTTAGGACATATTGGAATAAATCCAGGAAATGATAGATTAGCAAAGAATTTTCTACCTGTAATAAAGGAGTTAATAGAAAAAGGTATTCCAATTGTTTTTGCTCCACAAACAATATATGGAAGATTAAATTTGAATGTCTATTCTACAGGAAGAATTTTAGAAAAAGCTGGTGTTATAGGAAATCTTTGTGATTGGACAATTGAAACAGCATTAGTAAAATTAATGTTTGTCTTGGGACATACGAAAGATATGAACGAAATAAAAAAGATGATGCTTACAAATATTGCAGGAGAAATAAGTGAGAGGATTGAGTATGAATTATAAGGAGTTGGGTTTGAAAGTTGGTTTAGAAATTCATTTCCAGTTAGATATAGACAAAAAACTTTTCTGCAATTGTTCTTCTGCTCTGAAAGAGAAAGAACCAATAGCAATTGTTAAAAGAAAATTGCATCCAGTTGCTAGCGAGTTAGGAGAAATTGATGTCGCTGCCCAATTTGAATATTTGAGAGACAGAACTTTCTTTTATGAAGTTTTTAAAAATGAGAGTTGTCTTGTCGAGTTAGATGAAGAACCTCCACACAATCCAAATGAAGAGGCTTTAAAAGTTGCACTACAAATTGCAAAACTATTTAATTGTAGAATACCAGAACAAATCTTTGTGATGAGAAAAACTGTTATTGATGGAAGCAACACTTCTGGGTTTCAAAGAACTATGATAATAGGATTTGATGGTTATTTTGAATTTAAAGGAAAGAAAATTCCAATAACTCAAATTTGCTTGGAGGAAGATGCGGCTGCAATAGACAAAGAAGAAAATGGAAATGTCTATTACAAACTAAACAGACTAGGAATTCCTTTGGTAGAAATTGATACTGGAGTTATAGAAGGCTTTGAACCAAAAGAGATAGAAGAAATAGCTTATCAAATTTTCCTGATAGCATCATCTACAAGAAAGATTAGAAGACAAATCGGTGCAATAAGACAAGACGTTAATGTTTCTATAAGCGGTGGTGAAAGAGTTGAAATAAAAGGTGTGCAGAAACTTAGTTTGATATCAAAAGTTATAGAAAAAGAAGTCGAGAGACAGCTTGAATTAATAAAAAGAGGAGAAAAAATTAAAAAAGAAACTAGGGCAGCAAAGGAAGATGGTACAACAGAATTCATGAGACCTTTACCAGGAGCAGAAAGAATGTATCCAGAAACAGACATAAAGCCAATAAAAACTGAAGATATCTTGAAGAATTTAGAAATACCTGAATTACTCAACAAACGAATAGAAAGATATGAAAAAGAGTACAAACTATCAAAAAGTTTGATAGAAAGTTTGCTGAAAACAGATTACTTTTTCTTTTTTGAAGATTTAGCAAGAAGTTTTCCAAAAATTGAACCAACTGTTATTGCAAATGTTCTTTCTTCAACCCTAAAAGAAATTGAAAGAAAAGAGAAAGTAGAAATTAAACTAACAGAAGAACAATTAATTGAATTTTTTGATGCATTAAACAGAGGGTTTGTGTTTAAGGAAGCTGCATACGACATACTGAAAAAGATGAATGAAGGTAAATCTGTTGAAGAGGCAGTAAAAGAACTTGGATTAACCCCATTAACAAAAGAAGAAATTATAAAAATAATTGAAGAAACGAAAAAAGAAGTTTCGGATAAAAAGAAGTTTATTGGTATAGTGCTTTCTAAAGTAAGAGGAAGAGCAAATATTTCGGAAGTTATGAAATTAATAGAAAATTTAGGCTAAAATCTCGACTATATCTGCCGAATTTCTCAAGCTAGAAGAAAAACCAGGCTCGGCGCCAAAAACTATAACCTTTTTACCATATTCCTTTGCTTTTTGTATTAATGGTAAGAAATCTGCATCTCTTGTTGCTAAAGCAATTATTTGAATATCTTTTGTTAGAATTGCCTCCATGGCTTCAACTGCCAAAGGTCACATCTACATCGTTTCCCTCATCTTCTTTTGTTGCCAATACTACTTTTGGTTCAAATCCTTCGTTTATAATTGCCTCTATCAGCTTTTCTGGTGCAAATTGATTTATGAAAACTTTCGCTATTACCAGTCTTCCATACCTAGAGACTCTCTTTTTGAGCTCTCTCAAATCTATAGAAAACTCCTTTCTAAGCATATTAGGACCATCTACAAAAAGTGCTATATTTTCTGGTTCATACTTGCTTTTTATCATTTTCACACCAATAGCTTACTCTACCATTCCCAATAAGAGTTGTTTGCTCTCCAATTGCCAAAGATCCACTAAAATCTAAAATTTCTATACCTTCGCAAGGAGGAAAGTTTATTATAGTAGACACTCCAGTACCAGAAAGTTTCTCAAATTTTCCATTGAAATTGTTTATATTCAAATTTTGGGCAAAAACATTGGCAAATAGCGATGCGACATTTGCGTAGAAAGAAACTTTTTCGCTTGTAACATATTCTACTCCATTAATCTTTATCAAAGGTGCTGTAGCTTCTACGTAAACGTTTTTACCATTTACCTTAATTATTCCATCGGGAGAATACATTTCTACTTTACATGGTCTAGATGTCGTCTGAATAGAAACTTTGCCCATTGTTATTGGAGTTAAACACATACCTTCTAAAGAGAAAGTAGTATTTAATAAGTTGAATGTTTGCTCATTTTTAATTGAATCTAAAGTCAATTGAAAATAGGTTAATTTTTGATTAGAGAAAACTTTTGAAAATAAACCAGTTATTGATGAAATCTGTGGTATTTGAAGTGGTTTAAAGTAAATTAAGCCCGCTAGAACTGCTAATAAAAATACGAACAACAAAATTTTCCATTTCATAAAGTATATTTAGATGTAAAGTATTTATATTTACATTTGAATAACTAATTGAAATTATGACTGAATATATTTTTCAAATGCAATCAGACATTTTCAACATCTTTTGGCTAATTATATTTTTCTTCATGATGTTTTTCTATCCAAGATTGCTTCTTTACCAGATAATCGGAAGATTTCTTAAAACTTCACAGCTTTTGGATAATCTAAACGAAAAAAGCAAAAATAAGATACTATCAAAGATAAAGGGTGGCAAGGAGGAAGAAAAGAATATCAAAAATTTTCTTAACTTTTTCCTTATAACACCTGTCTCTTTGGACCCATTTGGGATAATTAAGAAGTTGGAACACTTAATTAATCTGGAGGAAAAGAAATTCAAATACTTTGCTGATAGGGTAGCAAAAAATTTGAATGAAGAAGAGAAATGGAATTTCATTTCTGCTTTATCAGCGCATATAGCGCTTTATCAATTATCAAAAATGGTTAAGCATTATATACAATTGATTGAGAAAACGAAGAGTTATCAACTCGGTTTAATATTTCAAATGCAACTTCCGCTTATAGAAAAATATTCTAAAGCATTACAAAAAGCTATTGATGCTATAATGGATAATTATCCCATTGGAGACTCTGCCGGACCATTACTTGCAGCTTCTATGATGAGAAATAAAGTTAAAGAAATAGATGGTGTTGTATACTCAGTAGAGAGAATTCATGGCAAGAAAGTTATAATTGTTAAAGCTAAAGGTCCTGGTGCCAGAGTTGGAAAATTGGGAAGGGCTGTAGAATTTTTAATAAAGAAGTTTGGAGTGAAAAAGATAATAACAGTTGATGCAGCATTAAAGCTTGAGAGCGAAAAAACGGGGGAAATAGCTGAGGGAATTGGTGTAGCAATAGGTGGCATTGGTGTTGAGAAGGCGATAATAGAAGAAATAGCAACAAGAAGGAGAATAGCGCTGGATAGCTATGTAATAAAAATGAGCCAAGAGGAAGCTTTGTACCATATGAAAGAAGAAATATTAAATGCCGTTTTTGAAGTAAAGAAGAAAGTAGAAGAAAATATCAAAGAAAGTAAGGAAAAGGTTATAATGGTTGTTGGTGTCGGCAATACTTGTGGTGTTCCAAATAACAATAAGCTAGATGAAGTCATAGAGAAAATAAAGAAGGGCTCAAAGGAAATTAAAAAGTGGGAGGAGGAAGAAAAGGCTAAAGAAAAAGAAGCATGGAATATTGGATTATAGCTAGACAAACAATAAATATTGAAAAATCAATTTCTTATTGAAAGATCATTATGACAACAAAAATAATAACTTTTGAAAAACCAAAGCTAAGAAATCCCGTATTTATAGAAGGTTTGCCTGGAGTTGGGAACGTTGGAAGAGTTGCAGCAGGTTATCTAGTTGAAGAGTTAAAAGCTAAAAAGTTTGCTGAGTTAATTTCATCTCATTTTATGCCAATAGTCGTAATTCCTCAAGGATCTCAAGTAGAAATGATTAAAGCAGAGTTTTTCTATTGGAAAGCAAAAGAGAAAAATCAAAATGATCTAATAATAATGATAGGCGATAGTCAAAGTGCAGATCCGGAGGGACATTATGAGATCGTTGAGGAAGTTTTGAAGTTTCTAAAACAATTTAATGTAAGAGAAATATTCGCACTTGGTGGTTTGAATATTGGTGTACCAACGGAAAAACCAAAGGTTGTCGGTGCTGTAAATGATCCTTCTTTAGAAAAGAAATACAAGAAATATAACATAGTTTTTGATACTGCTCAAAGAGTTGGTTCAATAGTTGGAGCTGCTGGTCTATTTGTAGGTTTAGCAAAATATTATGATATACCAGCTATGTGCTTGCTAGGAGAAACTTCTGGAATGCCATTCTTACCAGATCCAAAAAGTGCAGAAGCTGTTATTAAAGTTCTTTCTGAAATTTTGAACTTGAAGATTGATATAAGCAAACTGCAAGAAAGAATAAAAGAGATGAAAGAATTCATGAAGAGAGTAGAAGCAATGCAATCTCAATTACTACAACCTTCTGCTTCACCAGTTCAAGAAAAGGAAAAATTAACTTACATAGGCTAGATTTTTCTCATCTCTTCCAATTCTTTCTTAAATCTATCAATAACTCTTGGCAAATCTTTATCTTCAACTCTGAATATTTTTGCTGCTTCTTTTAAAATTTTATATTTTCTTTTTAATTCTTCAAACTCACTACTCATTTTCCCAACCTCTTTCTTTCCTTTTTCCATTCTTCGAATAGTTTTTTACTGGCTTCAATAACCTCATCTTCTCTAACACCAAGTTTCTCAGCAACCTCTTTCAAAATTTTTTCTTTTTCTCTCAAGTAATTCAACGCAACATCTCCACTGCAAAACTCTATTCTAACAACACCATCTTGAATTCTCTTAGTTCCTAAGATGAGTATATTTCCTATTTCTTTAGTAGATTTCAACATGTTATGAGTTCCGCTGCAAGCTTCAACTTCTTCTCCAATCTTAACAATTCTAACATTTCTTTCTGGTATTGCTCCACCTTGATAAATTCTAAAGCCATATTTTTTCTCGGCTTCAACTCTACTCATAACATTAACCTCAATTGGCAAATCATTCTCAACTATTTCATTTGCAAGATTTTCTATCTTTTCTATTTGATCTTCGCTTAAATTCTCAAAATGAGTTATGTCAAGTCTAGCTTTATCAACATCTACATTACTACCTGCTTGCCATACCCAGTTCCCAATAATTTTTCTCGCTGCATAATTAACAATATGAGTAGCACTATGATGTCTTGAAAGAATCATCCTTCTTTCTTTATCAACTTTGCATTTTACAATCTCTCCTTCCTTCAAATTACAATTTTTTACTTTATGTAAAACTGTCTTTCCAATCTTTATAACCTCTTCAACCTCACAATCGTTAATAAAACCTCTATCACATTCTTGTCCTCCTTGTCTTGGGAAGAAGTGTGTTTTGTCAAGAATAACATAGTTTTCTTTAACTTTTAGCACTTTTGCTTCAAATTCAAAAACAGGCTCATAATAAAGTGTAGTTGTTTCTATTGGTTCTATTTCTATTGATTCTTTCTTTTCTCTAATTGAAGCAACGTGTTTTTTATTAAGAATATCATAAAATTCTTTGGTTGATTCTAAACCCAATTCCTCTGGGGATATTCCATATGTTTCATATAGTTTGACAAGTTCTTCTGTAGACAAAGACTTTCCATAATTAGCTTCTATAATTCTCTTGTTTCTATTTTTAGATTCTTCAAACTTTTTCTTTTCTGCATTTATTACTGTCACTATTTCATTTTCATTTTGCTTTAATTCTGGAAATATTGGTCTTAAATAATCAGCATGCCAAACTGCTATTTCTCCCAAATCTACATTAAAACCAAACTTTTCTATTAGATTTAGTGCTCTTCTCAGTATAACTCTTAAGAAGTATCCTGCGCCAGAATTACTTGGCAATCCACCATCTGAAATAGCAAATGCAAGAGCTCTCGTATGATCTAATATAGCATACATCGCTTGTATTTTTTCTATTTTTTCCACAAATTCCTTCTCATCAATCTTCAATTTTTCAATTATTTCCTTTCTTGCTGCTTTAAAATCAACGACATCTTCTATGTTAAGCTTACCAGATAGTCTGGAATATTCCTTAAAAAGTTCATTGTCTACGTTAATTCCAGCTTTTTTGAGAAACTTGTCTATAACATCTCCAAAAACAGCATCATAAGCTGTTAGTGTAGCATTAGAAAACCATGCCAATCTCTCTAATCCCCAACCAACATCAACTACTTTCATTGGAAGCTCCTTTAATCCATCTTTCCAAGTGAAGTACATGAACCCAGAATTACTCAGCTCTAATCCTAAAGAAAACGTCTCTATATAGGGCCCTAGTGCCGAAAAATCCGGCATTGCCCATAAATCTTCAACATAAACTAGTTTTTCTTTTGGAATTTTCAGCACTTCTGTTAAAAATCTGAAATTTAGTTCTATTGTTTCATTCTTCCAATACCCCTCTTTAGGATAGTTAAAAGCATGTTGTCCTGGCATTACGAAAGCAGTAAAATGTCTTCCTGTAACACCAACATTCAAAATATCATTAAACCTTAAACAGACTTGAGGAATAATTAAAGGGTTTGCAGGATATTCAAAAACCATAACTCCATTATCAAACCTTTGAAAATCTACGATAGATGCAATATTATAGTAAATATCATCTCTCCATCTTGCCAATACCGGATATCTTGGTATTGAAGAATGTCCATTTTTTACGAAAAATTCCTCCATTTTCTTCCAAACCTCAATATAACTCATCTTTTTTGCTATCTGATTTCCTATAAAGCCATATTCTTCTCCGCATTCCGGATCTGGACAATGTTCTCTTTCTTCTATACTCCAGAAACCTTTACCACAAACTGGACAAACTTTTCTTTTAAATCCCTCTCTCTCAAACAAATCTACTTTCCAATATTTTTCTGGTTCCTTTTGTAATATCTTTAAAATTTCTGACTTACTTACCATTAAATCTTTTTCTATGTGAAAATTTATAGTTAATTATTGGAAAAATTCAAATTAACAACAAAAATTAAAATTAAACAATACAATTTTGAAAAATGGGCTCGTAGCTTAGCCTGGTGGAGCACCCGCCTTATATGGCGATGCTCCTAAGAAAGCGGGGGGTCGAGGGTTCAAATCCCTCCGAGCCCATTATATTAACATTTTTTAATCGGACTCTCAAAAGAATATAATGAATGGTGAAGAGAAAAAAAGTACTCTATCCACATTACTTCTAATATTGGGTGGAGCAATAGTTCTTGCAATAATAATTTTTGCTATTTTTTCTTCACCGTCTTCAACTATTCAAACACAAAAAAGCGGATTATCAATAAAGCTTAATGAAAATACTACACTAAAGTCGAACACCTATTTCAATTTGAATTTTACAATTTTGAACAATTACGATGTTGTCTTAGAAAACTTCAGAGTTTGGACGGAAGCAGGAAATCTTTTCACATTTACATATAAATTGCTCTCAAACGAAACAACTTTAAAAAATTATCCCATCATTCTTCCGAAAACAAACATATCATACTTTTTTGGAAATGTCAAAGTAGAAAAAATAGATGTTGAAATG
>JGI20127J14776_1000522_pt1 | contig 9942 bp, 10 predicted proteins | sample JossMetagenome_2_FD_14776 | JGI IMG/M metagenome (IMG submission 14776)
ATAGTCTCAGCATAAAGTCATCATGATGCAGTGATGCGATGATGTAATGATGCTCAGTAGCGAAAAGCGTTGAGAGACAACAGTTTAAATTTAACAATAACAGACTCAACTTTGCATGATCTCGGATTTCGGAAAATTAACTTCATTTGAAAGGGGTGCCCTCTTGACAAAACGATTGATATGTCTTATTTTAATTAATGTAGTCGTTTGGGGTTCCTAATGTACCGTGTGGAGTTGAAAGTGTGCGAATCAACAACGGCCTTAAATGCCGTCCTGAACGGGTTCCTAATGTACCGTGTGGAGTTGAAAGAAAAGCACACCTAAAACAAACTTTCCCATGACTAACACGTTCCTAATGTACCGTGTGGAGTTGAAAGTCTTTCTTCTTCTTCCCTCCTCTTTCTCTCCTCCCTCTGTTCCTAATGTACCGTGTGGAGTTGAAAGAAAAATTTTTCAATTTGTCAGTATGTTCCGGTGGCTGTTATAAAAATCCCTCATTGGTATACCTTTCCAACAGATGAAAGAGCTAAATTAGTTAAAGCTTGAACTGTAGACTAACAAACATCAAGCTTAGATTCTAGCTTTAAAACTTTCAGAACAACCCTGCCAAAAAGTTAGCGTCCTCGTTTTCAAATGGAAGTTGTGTCATTTTATATGGCGGGCTTTTAAGTTTGCATATGAGGTTTCATCCACATACACAAAAAGGAGTTCGGAACTCTGTTTTTAAACTTCTGAGGTATGGTGTCTCCTAATGTAGGACCCGTTTTTTTGGTGATATATTAATAATCACAATGAGAGATTTAGGTGCTATAACAAACGCATTAGACTACGTGAGCTTCAAAGGACCTAAGAAAACTCACATAAAGGAGGTGGTTTGGTAATGATCAAAAACGTACTAAGGGCTATGGGAGCTGTTTTTGGGGACATAGGAACAAGCCCATTATACACTTTCAGTGTTATAGTATCATTAACAAAACCAAAGCCAGAAGAGATACTTGGTATAGTTTCTCTCATAGTTTGGACGCTTATTATCCTTGTTACTGTACAGTATGCGTGGTTTGCTATGAACCTTAGCATAAAAGGCGAAGGTGGCACAGTAGTGCTTGGAGAAATAGCAAAGTCATTGACAAAAAACCAAAAACTGAGAAAATTTTATAGAATACTTGTATTTTTAGGTCTTGGGTTCTTGTTAGGAGATGGTGTTATAACACCGGCAATAACTATACTCAGTTCTGCGGAAGGTATAAGACTAATTCCGGGATTTGAAAACACGCCCCAGTTTGAGATAATACTCATAGCCCTTATAATCACCATAGGACTTTTCCTTTTACAACCAAAAGGCACCGGAAAGATAGGTGAGTACTTTGGACCTGTTATGTTCCTTTGGTTTACCAGCATAGGATTGATAGGTTTTTATCACGTTATTCACGATCCCAGTGTGCTTTATGCCTTGAGCCCACATCATGCTGTTGAGTTTTTGATAAACAATCCTTTAAAGGGTTTTATAGCCCTTTCTGAAGTCTTGCTTGCGGCGACGGGTGGTGAGGCAATGTATGCGGACATGGGACATTTGGGAAGCGTTGCCATAAGACAGGCTTGGGTTTATATCTTCCCCATGTTAGTGCTTAGCTATATGGGTCAGGCTTCTTTTCTTTTAAGGGAAACAAGCCCTAAGGAGCAAGCGGTGTTTTTTGAAGCTGCACATGCGGTGCTTGGAGATACCCTTTACGTTCCCTTTTTGATCTTGGCAATCGCTGCCGGCGTTATAGCATCCCAATCCCTCATAAGCGGTGCCTTTTCCATAGTTTTTCAGGCTATAAATGTGAGGATAGCACCATTGTTAAACATAAAGCATACATCAACTGAGTTAAGCACTCAGATATACATACCCGCAGTTAACTGGATTCTAATGGCGGGTGTAATTTTTATGTACTTTAACTTTAAAACTTCCGATAACATGGCTTCTGCCTATGGATTTGCAGTTAGCGCTGTAATGACAATAACGGGCTTGTTCTTAACTTTTATACACTTTATGAAAAGAAAAGTTTTTTACTTCGTGGGTTCTGTTTTCCTACTTTTTGTGGATATAGCTTTTTTCCTCTCCAACTTCTACAAAATACCACACGGTGCTTATTGGTCGATGATCTTTGCTTCTGTTCCCATATCTATAATGGTTCTTTACACTGCCGGCCAATCCAAGCTCTACAGGAAGATGAACTTTACACCTTTCAAAGAATTTGTTCTCAAGTTTGAACAGCTCTATGCACAGAATCCAAAAATAAAGGGCACCGCTATATTTTTAATAAGAGACCTAAAAAGTATTCCTCCTTACGTTACTCAAACCTTCTTTGAGCACGGCATACTATACGAGGACAATGTCTTCCTGTCTTTGGTAAAGAAAGAAGAACCTTTTGGTGTAAGTACTTTCTTAAAAGGAAGTATCACGCCGGGACTTAGGCTTGTGGAGATTAGATACGGATACATGGAAGTATTAGACATTGATAAAGAGCTAAAAGCAGTTGGAATTTACGAAAGAGCCATATTCTATGGAGTTGAATACATATACACAGATAAGTTAATCTGGAAACTTTTCAGTTTTCTAAAGCGTGTCACACCAACCTTTGTGGAGTTTTACAGATTTCCTCATGGAAAGCTTCATGGTGTAGCGGTCAGGGTTGAGTTTTAGAATGAAGCACCCTGTCTATGCGTAGAATGCGAGATTCAAAAAGTGTTCCAGTGGAAAATTTTAAAACAACCTCCCTCTATATCTTGTATAATAAAAAAAGGTTGCAGTTATCAATAGTGAGGAAACCGAGAGGAGGAGTATAATGTCAAAGGAGTTTGAGCTTGGCATAGGGCTTTTGAAGAAAATATACACTGAACTGCAAGCTCTGAGCACAGCGGAAGATAAACGTCAAGTAAAAGAGTTGATGCAGGCTATTATGAACCCTCTGGTGGCAGGTGCTTACCAGATAAAGGTAGGAGAAGGCCCTCAGAAGGACAAGCTTTTGGAGATTCTTTTTCCTTTAATAAGAGAACTTAGAGATATGCAAAACCTTGAATCCATCAGAACTTTGGCTAGTGAGCTTGTCAATGCCTTGAACGCCATAGAAACAGAGGTGGCTACATAAGAGGGTAGCAGTGGATGAAAACCACCCTTCGGACCCTTTTTAATAAAAAGGAAAAGGGGCAAAAGATCACTATGATCTCCACTTATGATTATCTCTCTGCCAAACTGTGCGAACAAGTTGGTATAGATTGCATACTGGTAGGTGATTCTTTGGGTATGGTTTTTCAGGGGAAAGACTCCACCCTAGAGGTCACCGTAGAGGAAATGATCTATCACACAAAGGCAGTCAGAAGGGGAGCCAAGGAGAGCTTTATTATAGCAGATATGCCCTTTATGAGCTATCAAGTTAGCTTGGAGAAAGCCGTTGAAAATTGCGGTAGGGTAATAAAGGAAGGTGGAGCCAACGCAGTTAAGTTGGAAGGTGGAGAGGAGATAGCAGATTTGGTCTATAAGCTTGTGCGTATAGGTATTCCAGTGGTTGGGCATCTGGGTTTTACTCCTCAGAAGATAAACACAATAGGAGGCTACAGGGTGGTTGGTAGGGAGGAGGAGGCGGAAAGAGTTAAGAGGGATTTTAAAATATTAGAAGAAGCGGGTGCATTCATGATAGTGCTCGAAGCAATGCCTACAGAGCTTGCTAAGGAGCTCACACAATCTGCTAGGTCTATAACGATAGGCATAGGGGCGGGACCCTATTGCCATGGGCAAGTTCTCGTTTTTTACGACCTTGTGGGGTTAGTGGAAGATATAAAGCCAAAGTTTGTCAGGAGGTACATGAACTCCGCAGAGCTTTTTAGAAAGGCCCTGGAAGAGTTCAAAAGGGATGTAGAAAGTGGAAGATTCCCTTCCGAGGAGGAAAGCTATGGATGAGGCAAAGCTCTTAGAATTTCTCAGCAAGCTCGGATACGTAACAAAAGAACAAGCCCAAAAAGCCATCTCTTCCAAAGAGAAGAACGAAGACATTATAACAACCCTTCTAAGACTTGGTTTTATGAATGACGAAAAACTTTTGGATTTTTACACAAAATATGCACCACAAAAGCTGTGGAAAGGTGACTTAAAAAGCATAAACATATCCGCCGAGATCCTCAACAGAATACCTCAAGATATCCTAAAAAAGCATCTAATTGCGCCAGTTTCTTACCAAGATGGCAAGCTAACTGTAGTCATGGTCAATCCTTTCAATCAATCTGCTATAAATGAGCTAAGATTTGCCAGCAAGATTGACAACATAGTATCCTACGCAGCGCCTAAGAAAACAATAGAAGATATACTAAACAGGCTATATCCACAAACGCAGGACATACTTGAAGAAATTAGCGAAGTTGGCGAAGTAGAGATAGAAACACCAGAAGCAGAACTATCTTTGGATACTATAAGTAAAGAAGCTGGAGAAGCACCCATAGTCAGGCTTGCAAACTTTCTTATTATGGAGGCAGTAAATTTAGGTGCATCCGATATACACATAGAACCTCAGGAAAAAAAGCTAGTAGTCAGGTATAGGGTAGATGGTGTGCTAAGGATATTTCATGAATTTCCCATAAATATCAAAGATGCACTTACTGCAAGGTTTAAAATAATGGCAAATCTGGATATTTCTGAGAGACGTAAGCCCCAGGATGGTAGGATAAGGGTAAAGATAGGCAATAAAAAGGTAGACCTAAGGGTTTCTACTGTTCCCGTAGTGTATGGTGAAAAGATAGTTATGAGAATACAGGAAGCAGAGAAATATTTAAGTGTTAGATTGGAAGACCTTGGGTTTGAACCCGATGACCTTGAAAAGTTTAGAAAGGCAATTTGGACACCTTGGGGTATGATTTTAGTAACGGGTCCGACGGGTTCGGGAAAAACGACTACTTTGTATGCTGCTCTGATGGAACGCAACAGCCCTGAGGTTAATATAATGACTGCAGAGGACCCGGTGGAAGTTTCTATCCCAGGCTTAAATCAGGTACAGGTTAACGAAAGAATAGGACTTACCTTTGCTTCGGTTCTAAGAGCCTTCTTAAGACAGGACCCAGATATAATCCTCATAGGTGAGATAAGGGATACGGAAACTGCAGAGATAGGCATAAGAGCAGCCCTTACAGGTCACTTGGTTTTTTCTACCTTGCACACCAACGATGCTCCCTCCTCCATAACAAGGCTTGTTGATATGGGTATAGAGCCCTTTTTAGTGGGTTCCTCCCTAATACTCGTGGTAGCACAAAGGTTAGTAAGAAAACTGTGTCCCAAGTGTAAGCTTGTAGATGATACCCCGAGGGAAGCTTTGGTTAGATTGGGAGTTCTGAAAAGCTTAGACGAGGATATAACTATATACAAGGCTAATCCAAAGGGGTGTGATGAGTGTAAGGGGACTGGCTACAAAGGAAGAACTGCAGTTCATGAGATTTTAGAGGTGGACGAGGAAATGAGAAAGCTGATCGTTAAAGGTGCCACCGCCGAAGACATAAGAGAGCTTGCTAGAAGGAAAGGTATGCGCACCCTCTATGAGGCGGGAATACTGAAAGTGCGTAGAGGAATAACAGATATAGCTGAGGTGGAGAGGGTTCTCGCAAAGTGATCTACAGAAGGAGGGTACAATTTTACGAAACGGATGCGCAGGGTGTTATGCATCATTCAAACTACTTCAGGCTATTTGAGGAGGCCAGGGGTGAGCTACTCAGAAACCTGGGAATTCCCTACTCCAAACTGAGGGAAGAGGGTTATGAGGTGGTCCTTTTGGAGGCAGAGTGTAGGTTTAAAAAGCCTATCTTTTACGATGAAGAGGTATGCGTGGAGATAAAATTGGATAGTATGGACAGGTATTTTTTCAGCTTTAGCTACCGGGTGTCTGTAGAGGACAGCCTGAGGGCGGAGGGAAGAACAAAGCACTGCTTTGTTAAAGGAGGTAGACTAACATCTATTCCCAAGAAAGTAAGGGAACTTTTTAATGTTTGAAAGGCTTATCCTTTCCCTTTACACAGGTACGCTGTTTGCCATAGTCTTTTTGGTAGCACCTGTTCTTTTGCGGACCGAAAAGGACAAAAATATTGCGGGTAGATTTTATGGAAGGATTCTCTGGGGGTTTTACAAGCTTGCATTTTTTATGCTTTTGTTTTATCTTTTATTAGCTGATGAAAAAGTATGTGCCCTCTTGCTTATGGTTGGTCTGGCGTTGAACGTAGGGCTGTCTTTCTACCTAAAAAATCTCAAGAGGGAGTTGGGGGATATAGATCAGATTGATTACAATCATCCCAAGAGAATTAAGTTCAGAAGACTTTCTTTGTTATCCACAGGCCTTCTGTTTATAAACTTTTTGCTTTCAACTTTCGTTCTAATAAAAACCTTTGGAGGTGCAGATGGAGTATAGGGTAAACAGGCAAATAAGGGCAAAAGAGGTTAGGCTTATTGACCAAGATGGAAAGCAGATAGGTATAGTGCCGCTTCAAGAGGCTTTAAGAATTGCAGAGGAAAGAGGGTTGGACCTGGTAGAAGTAGCTCCAAACGCCAACCCTCCCGTTTGTAAGCTATTAGATTACGGAAAGTTTTTGTATGAACTAAAAAAGAAAGAAAAGGAGGCAAGGAAGAAACAAAGGGAACACTCTATGGAAGTAAAGGATATTAATCTTTCCTTGCGTATTGATGAGCACGACCTTAAGGTAAAACTAAAGCACATGAGAGAATTTTTGGAAGATGGGGACAAGGTGAGGGTTAGAATAAGGTTCAAGGGTAGGGAAAATGCCCATCCAGAGCTGGGAGATAGATTGGTCAATAGGATTGTGGAGGAACTCTCAGACTGTGGACAACTTGAAGGACCACCCAAAAGGGAAGGAAACTTTTTAACCTTTGCCCTTTTGCCAAAAAAGAAGTAGCTTTTGGTGGAGCGGAGGGGATTTGAACCCCCGACCTCCTACACGCCAAGCAGGCGCTCTCCCACTGAGCTACCGCCCCTCTATACAGAAAAATAATTATATCAAAAGATTATCGCTGTCAAGAAGTAGTCGGATATTAGCACCAACATAGAAGATGTAACCACGCTGTTGGTGGTAGCCCTGCCAACACCTTCGGTACCACCTTTTGTGTAAAATCCAAAATAGCAACTAATCGCAGTGATTATAAAACCAAAGAAGGTAGCCTTGTATAGTCCGCCTAAAAAGTCATGCAGTTCAGTAAGGTCCTTCATCTTTTCCCAGAATAGATATTCGTTAACTCCAAAGAGCTTTACCGCCACAAACCATCCACCAAAGATACCAGCTATGTTGGACAAAACGGTTAGCATTGGAACGCCAAGCGTTCCAGCCACTATTCGGGGTGTGATAAGATAGCTCCGAGGGTCCATACCCATTACCTCTAAGGCGTCTATCTGTTCTGTTATGCGCATAGTTCCTATCTGAGCGGTCATAGCAGAGCCAACACGGGCAACCACCATAAGGGCGGTAAGCACAGGAGCAAGCTCTCTACCCATAGAGAGGGCTACCACTGCCCCTATTAAAAATTCTGCGTTGAACCTGTGAAAGGTGCTGTAGGTTTGCAAAGCTATAACGCCACCACTAAACAGAGAAGTTATTAGCACCACTGGGGTGGTTTCTGCCCCCAAGTAGGCGAGCTGTTTTATAAAGTGGGTCAATCTTGGAGGATTTTTAAACAGAAAAAATATAGCCCAGAGGGTTAGAAGGGTTGCCTTGCCTATTTCTTCAAAAACTTTTAACATGGTCTAAGTAAATTCTATACCTTTCCTTTATCTCTTCCATAAAGTCTCCGCCCAACTTTTCAAGAAAGGCGTCTGCTAAGACTAAAGCTAAGGCGGATTCACCCACCACCGACGCAGCGGGCACTGCCACCACATCTGTTCTCTCCTTTCCCGCCTTTACTTCCTCTTTTGTTAAAATATCCACACTCCTAAGAGGTTTGGTTAGGGTGGGTATGGGTTTCATGGCACATCGCACAATTATAGGCATGCCGTTGGTTATACCTCCCTCCAAACCTCCCAAGTTGTTGGAATACCTAAAGTATCCTTCGCCCTCTCTGTAACCGATCTCATCATGGACCTCGGAGCCCAACCTTTTGGCTGCCTCAAAGCCAAGCCCTATTTCCACTCCCTTTATAGCCTGAATGCTCATCATAGCCTGGGCGATCCTTCCATCCAGCTTTCTATCCCAATGCACATGACTGCCAAGCCCAGGGGGTACACCAACCGCAAAAACTTCAAAAACACCTCCTAGGCTTTCGCCCATCTCCTTTGCCCTATCTATCAATTCCATAAACTCCTTATCTTTGCTTGGGTCTGGAAATCTAACCTCCGACTGTTCTGCCAATTGATGCCTCTTTATTAAGTCCTGCTCCTCTATAGGAGGGCTCAATGGACCTATGCTAACACATAGCTTCCCACAAAGACGCCAAGCTCTTCCAAAAATCTCTTGCACACCGCTCCCAAGGCAACCCTACAGGCAGTCTCTCGGGCAGAGGCCCTCTCAAGTATATTCCTAAGGTCCCGCTGGTTATACTTTATACCACCTGCAAGGTCTGCATGCCCCGGTCTTGGTCTTGTGAAGGGAACTGCTGTCTCCGGTCTTTCCCCCTCCACCGCCATCTTTTCCTTCCAGTTCTCCCAATCCTTGTTTTCAATAAAGAGGGCTACGGGACCACCGAGGGTTTTGCCAAACCTTACACCCGAAAGGATCTGAACTTTGTCCTTTTCTATCTTCATTCTGCCCCCTCTGCCGTAGCCCCTCTGTCTTCTCTCTAATTCCCTGTTTATGTACTCGGAGGAGAGCTCCAAGTTGGCGGGTAAACCCTCTATTATGCAGACTAAACCCCTGCCGTGAGACTCACCAGCAGTAAGAAATCTTATAGGCATCAGGCTAAGAGGACTTTACCGCCTTAACTACCTTACCCGCCTTTAGACACTTGGTGCAAACATATATCCTTTTTACGGTGCCATCCTCAAGCACCGCTTTAACCCTATGAAGGTTAGCTTTAAAAAGTCTTGGATTTCTCTCTGCGGAAAAGGTCACACTTCTTCCTACCTTGGTAGTCTTTCCGCAAACATAACACTTCGCCATAGTTTTATAGATTATAACACTTTTGAAACTTCCTGAAAAGGCTATAGCCTATGGCGTAGCCATAAAGATAGGCCCTCCACCTGCCTTATACCCTTTTGTTCTTTGCTTTCGCAAACCTCAGTGGAGTTTAGCGGTATTGTAAAGATTGCCAGTTTTCCTAAGTTTCTCACTCAAAGTGTATAAACCCTTGCCAATAATATAATCCTTAAACAGGAGCACCATGGAAACCATAGAAGAGCTCAAAGTTCATTACAACTGGACTGAGGAGGACGAGGAAAACCTACGCAAGGTTGCTTGGATAGGTGAAAAATACAAAGAAGAGTTTGTAGAGGAATTTTACAGATACCTTGAAGAAAATTTCCCAGATGCGAGCAAATACCTTTCCAGCAAAGAGATAAGGGATAGGCACAAAGGAAAAATAAAAAGGTGGTTCGTTTCTCTATTTACTTCAAAGTATGATGCTAAATACCTAAAAGGACTATACCGTGCGGGAGAGGTTCATTTCAAGATAGGGCTCCCACCTCACTATGTGCAAGCATCCATGAACTTTGTAAGAAGTTATCTGATGAACATCATAAATAGAGAGATGGGAACGTCTGCGGAAGCCAGTAGAATACTGATCTCAATTAACAAGGCTTTAGACATAAATCTTGATGTGATGATCAATTCTTTCAGAGAGGAAGAACTGCGTTTGCACGACTTAATGGAAAAGTATCAAAAAATTCTGATAGAAAACGTTAGAAGGGTATCGTGGTTCTTTGACTTTTTCATAGTTTTGACCTTGGCAGTGGTAGGTGTTTTTCTCATCGTTTGGATCCTATACGAAAT
>JGI20127J14776_1000524_pt1 | contig 9921 bp, 7 predicted proteins | sample JossMetagenome_2_FD_14776 | JGI IMG/M metagenome (IMG submission 14776)
GGTGGGAAAGCTCATGGATTTAGCGAACAAACGTGAATTGATGAGAATGGGCATCTAGGGATAAATCAGAAATACTTAGTCTGCACATACATAGCCACTACCTCCAAACTCTACTGAGGAGATGTCCATTTTCATATCCTTGGCAAGCTTTAGTATGAGTCTGGCTGTTAAAGCGCGTGCTAATCCAAGTGCAGCTTCACATGCTGCGGAGGTCTCTTCTGATAAATAGTATGGGGCTGATTTATCAAATAGTATTTCAGAGGATGGAGGTAAACCCTCTTCCCCAGCCCATATGGCTAAGACTATTGGGACTCGGGGTAATGTATACACCTTTATGGCAGCATCTCCTATATCTACTGGCTTAAAGTCAAATGGTTTTGCAACTATATATAGCATCTGTGGATCTCTTCCAAAAATCTTCTCAACAGCACTAATATTCCTTCTAAGATTAGGGCAATGAACAAAGGGGCACATCTGTCTTGATAATGAGATTAGCTCTCCACTCTCTCCTACATCCATCTTTGTTTCAGCATAGAGTGAGAGAATGAAGTATGTTCCAATAGCTTCTTTTGGTGTTAAATATCTATCCAAGATATCATCATATATAGCTCCAGTTTTGAGATCTAATGCAAGTCCAAAGAACTTTAGCTTATCCCCCTCCTCAAAACCCAGTCTTCCAGGCAAAGACGCTATCTTGCTACGTACCTTTTCCCATGAGTAACGCTCCCAAAAAGACATAGTTATAAACCTCCTTTATACTACAACAATACTACAACAAAAAGCTTTATATATTTATAGTCTGATCTCTCTATGCTATAAATGGTAGAATGGTGAAAACCCACAATGCTATGGGAATTCGCGATTACATCCCCCTTTAAAGGTTTTTCTACAGATTGAATCTCCAACCCATTAACCTTATTTTATTTGGGTTGCTACGGATTTATCGATTATTAGCCATGGTTAGCAAAACGCGATGCTTATTGATTAAGGAAGGGCTGCAGAAGAAAAACCTGCATATTTTCCTTCGCATTTCTGTTCGAGAGAATGAGTATTTAGGCTGTTACAGGTTTGAAGCTATTTTGTGAATAGCTGTAAATGCTTGGCTCTTAGAGCAATGTTTAAAACTCTATACTTTATAATTTCTTGGATTATCCGTACTGCGATGACATATAGAGATTCAGATGGGGGGCCTCGTGGTGTTTGACTCTACAGCCACCCATGGGGTGTGGGTGAAGCTGGTGAACCCATACAGAGGTGTAACCCATCTAACGGGATCACAATTCACAGATAACATCGAGTACTGTTAGCGGGGAAACGCTGCAAATGGAATCTGGCCTTCTCTCTACTATAAGAAGTGGAGGACTTTCTTTAGGGTGTTCACAATTTCCTTGCATCTATTTTGGGCTATATCTGTAATTTAATTTAGATGAGATCAATGTTTTTCGCAATTTGGTAAGCTGCTTTTAAAGCTTCAGAAGTTTTTGGTAAGTTTAGTAGTGGAATTCCGTTGGCAGCAAATTCAGCCACGTTCTCATCATTAGGAATTGTACCTACATACTTTATTCCATTTTGAGAAGCCCATTCAATTACTGCTTCCTCTCTTCTTCTTGAGAGTCTATTCCCCACAACATATATCTCATCGGCTTTCAGCTCTACCTCCTTAATCACTTCCTTCATCTTTTCAGCTGTTTTTAGGCTCATGAGGGAGTTGTCAACTACTATAATGAAGGTGTTTACATGTCTGTCTAGTCTTCTGTTTAGGTGTTCTAAACCTGCTTCCATATCCATTAAAACAACGCTGTAATGCTGGACTAGTTTACCTAGAATTCCCGAGAGTACTGCATTAACGTAGCAGTAGCATCCCTCGCCTTCACCTCTACCCATAGCTATGAAATCAAATCCCTCTGCTTCAACTATGCAGTCTCTCATAATGTAGTACTCTAGAAGAGCAGTTTTTTCAAAACCAATATTATCAAGCCTGTAAAACCCTTTTCTAAACTCCTCAGACACATCACCAATGGTTTTGCTTATAGCTAGCCCTAAAACTTGTGGCAAATTTGTTGCAGGATCGGCATCCACAACCAAAATATCGTCGTCATGGGAGCTTTCTAGCAAAACCTTGAGTAAAAGAGCAGCAAGAGTAGTCTTACCAGCACCACCTTTTCCAGAGATAGAGACGTAAAAAGGTCTCTTAGCCATGCTACACACCATCACCTCCATCACAAATGGAAGCCTCGTCTTTTAAGGCGGGGAGGTGCTTTATTGTCCAGTACAATGGGATGCTATCCCTATCTTCTTTAAATCCACAGTTTGTGCACTTCATGATTCTAGCTCTCCTAGTCTTCTCATCAAGTACTAGTTTGCCTCCGCAGACTGGGCATATGGTGCTGTAGAGCCTCTTCTCCTCCCAGTAAATGCCGTACCACGAGAGTACGTTCTCCAGGTACTTTATAAAGCTGTATAGCGTTCTCTGGAGGGGCGTCCCGTGCAACAAGCTGTAGTCTGGCTTATCGATTAAGACTAGCGGTTCTTTCCCATGTCTTCTAGCCATTCTCCTAACCCTCTTAACAATCTTTGCAACTGCCTGCTGCACCCATCTCTTCACAGAGCCTTTTAGTGTTAGTCTAATCAGAGAGCTATATACATTGATTTGTTTTTGTGTTAGGCAACCCTGGTTGTAGAGCAGATCTCTATGAGACATCAGCTCCCTTACATGCCTCCACCTATTCCCCCTATTCGGTGGTCTAAACTTCATAGTCTTAATCAGCTTCTTGTTCCAGAAGTGTGCAACAATTCCATATGAGCTGTTTACATCTACAACAACAAGTAATGGATCTCTAGGCATCTCAACCCTATTGATTTTGTGCAAAACTATTTGGACAACCAACCTATTGTCTCTCTCAAATACCCTAACATACTTCTTATCAGGTTTCTCTGCAAATCTATTCTCAAGCCATTTCAAAGCTCTCTCAGGAATTTCGAGCTCTACCCTCCTATTGAGCCTCAGAATAAGCTTGTTACCCTTTATATATGCTCCCTTCTTCTCGTGAAGAGCGTCTACAAGTGGAAGTCTAAGAATGGTTCTGTAAGGTACAGGGGATTTCTCAACCCCTTTAAATAGGTACATAGGGTCTTTGGAGTCTACCAAGTGCCACCTCCAATAGCTTGGAACCCTCTCCCAAAGCTTCTCAACAACCTTTTTAGCAGGCTCTAACCCGAGCCTCTTACACCAGTAGAAGTGTGATGCTAGTACCCCGTACTCCTCAATAAACTTGACATCCTCTGATAAGGGGTACTGAAGCGTTAGCACCCTGAAGCCCTCCTCAACCCTCTGTATAGAGGTGGACAATGAACTCCACCCCCTTCTCGTAGTACTCCCTAAGCCTCGACTGAATGGACTTAGGTATGTATATTATCAGCCTACCACCACCATGACTAGACAACCTAGCTCTGAAGACAGCTACTAAACCCATAACACCACCAAAGTAATAATTGAGCAAAAACTTATAAATCTTTTGCTACAGCATCTATTTTCGGTGTTGGGTGTAGGCGAGCTTAGCAGGCTATGAGCCTGCACCTCCCCGAAGCTGGCGGCGGGGCCTGAAACCATGATGCCGCACCCGTGAGGGGCTCCCGAAAGATGAGGGAAAGCCCCAATGGGTGCAGAACCCCCCGCACTTCAGGGCGGGGAGCCGTCAGCTAACTAGGAGGTCTCCAAGGCTTTATACCCCTACTAGCATCTCTCCAAGTTGGAAATAGCTCCCTCTTTCCTGGTAGCATGAAACCTGCCTGATACTCCTCCATAAAATCAGGGTCTAGCATTAGTTCAACAGGTGCAAGTAACTTGGCAACTCTCTCAGCTTCTGCTCTATAATCCTCTGAAAGAAGTGTAAGTATAGCTCCTCCCAATGATCCATTACCTATGTATTCTATTTTTGCACCAGTGAATTCAGGTATCATACCTATAGTCATAGCGCTATTAAGATTGAGGTAGTTTCCAAAAGCTCCACACACGTAAACCCTCTTAACGTCGTATACCGTGATAAGCATCTTCTTAAGCAGAATTGCTATGGCACTGCACACAGAGGATTTAGAGTCTATAATGTTATACAAATCCTCTTCAGTAACAACAATATCTTTTCCTATACCAGAATCCTCAGCTGGTATAACAACATATTCATATCCCTTTTCCCCTTTTCTGATGTATGAACATCCACAATCTTTATAGAACTTTCCAAATATATCGATTAAGCCATTGACAAAAAGCTGCGCCAAGAGATCTATGTATCCAGAGCCGCATATCCCAATAGGCTTTGCATTGTCTATTGTTCTATAAATAGCCTTACAAGTTTTAGGATCTATTACAATGCTCTCAACAGCTCCAGCAACAGCTCTAACACCATGTGTCAAGCCCCAGCCCTCAAATGCAGGTCCTGCAGGAGCTGTTGTACCTAAGAACCAGTCTTTACATCCGATAACAACCTCAGTGTTCGTACCTATGTCAATGAGTAGCGCTGGCTCTTTAGAAAAGTTTAGTCCAGATGTTATCACGTCCCCCACCACATCACCACCAAGAAATCTACCAGCACATGGAAGCACATATACATCAGCATTTCTATTCACATTAAGCCCAATGTCACGTGTCTCTAGCCAATACGGAGTTCTTGGTACATCTGCCCTCTCTTTAAAGGACTTTATCAAGGGGTATGGATTGAGCCCTACGAAAAGATACGTCATTGCAGTATTGCCGGCTACTGTAACCATATACACATCTTCTCTCGATACCTTACACCTCTTGCACAACACATCAACGACTGTATTTATTGTATCAACAACTACTTTCTGCAGCTCCTTTAAACCATCTTTTCTATCGAGAGCAAACCTAATTCTAGAAATTATGTCTTCGCCATACATTAGCTGCTTATTGAATTCAGAAGCGGTATCTAAAACCCTACCCTTAGCAATATCTACTAAAGCTACAGCAACTTTTGTTGTGCCAATGTCTACGGCTAATCCGTAAAGCCCTTTCTCATCTTCACTAACATCCACCACCCTTCTCCTAGCATCATTTAATATAGCAAAAACTTTTTGCACATCTCTCTTCATAAATTCAGAAAGCTTCTCCAAAACACCTGTACCAGGACTATACTTAGAAAACACATTATTTATGTCATGTGATGAAAAAGTCTCCCACCTAACAAGAGACCTAGGCCTAACACTCGGTAATGCCACAGATGACTGTAGCTTTGGCCTTCCTATTTGGCTTTCAATAGGAACTTCGATTACAACATTCTCTACAATACGCGTTAAGCAAGCCAATACATAACCTTTTGCAACCTCTTCAGGCTTTATCAAATCACTTTTTCTAGTCTCAACCCTACCTCTCCTCACAATAACCCTACACTTCCCACAAAGCCCCTTGCCCCCGCAAACACTCCTAATACCAACGCCACACCTAATCGCAGCTTCAAGAATCGTTGTACCTTTAACTACCTCTGTAGACACGTTGTGAGGCAAAAAATGTACAATATGCTTAGAACCTTCTTCGCTCATGAAACTGCTATCACCAGATATTTTATGCTATTATTAAGATGAGCTGAAAATAGGAGTGGAATAAACATATCTTTTTGATAAACTAATCTTTTTAATAAATGCTTGCACTATTGTCATATTTTCATGCCCCTTCCATGAGCTCTTTAATCTTCTCTGGAGACCAATTCTTATCTAGCCACTTCCCAATTTCTGAAGAGTCCATAGGACCTACTAACACCCTCCATTTCGAAGCATCCTCTATTTCTCCAGAAACCCTCGCTGCTTTACCAGGTATTATTAGAATTCTATGTTTCACCTTTTTATCTAGCCCCGTAGATTTAATGATTTCAGCAACATTATCCCCTGTAAACTTTCTACCCGCTACAGCAACATCTACAGCAAGTCCTTCCGTATCTACAACTAAAAGCCATGCATCTATCTTAGCCTTTTCAGCATCGCTTAAGACTATAGAGTATGTTAAAGCATAGTTTGTAGTTACGAGAACAGGGCTCATCTCACTAGGCTTTCCAACCTCTCTTAGGCCAGGTGGTACTGAAACAGGTTTTCTAGGATCTGTATACAGTTGAAATCTCCACATAACCTGAGGTAGTAGAACCCAGCCATCTAGAGAATGCATAACTATTAGATCTGCATAGCGAGTCATGAGAATTGTTGCTAATACTGCCTCCCACCACATCACATCCTTTGGATCACCACTTATCTGAGTCCATACAGAAATAGGTGTGGCTATCAATGGATAGCCTGTGTACCTCCAAAGATCATAGGTAGCCTTGTATCTAAGCCATGAAAAAGCCTTGATTGTAAATGAAAGTCCTCCAGAGCCCACAAAACAGCCTGGATCTAGAGCCAATTCCTTTAAACCCATATCTTCAGATAGGGTCTTAGCTAATGAGACAAGCATATCAAGATCGCCAGGAGCTGTAACAGCAAGTGGTACATCAAATCTCTTCGCAATTTCCGCCATTTCTCTCCAGTTATCCCTTGTAGCAGCATAGATTAGAGGTCTATGGTGAGGTGGGTTAAGAACATTTAGCGCAGCCTCTATTACTGTTGGATTCGTTGAACAGAGGATTAGAGGCAGGGAACTGTTTTCAGCTACTATGGAAACAGCTCTTGCAAACTGCTTTGGATCATTAGATACAGATCTGATGGCAATAGCATCTAGTTTCAGCTTTTGACCTACATATTCGTATTCAAAACCTTCAATAATCTTAACTCTTTTGACAAGGGTATCTCTCTCCATAGAGTCATCTACATCAATAGCTATTGCTGTTGGATTATGGTACCTTAGCTCATGTCTGTAAAGAACATATTTACCACCAATTTTAATAATCTTTTTGGGGCTCTTTAACATCACTTCCTTAACAGGGGGTAGAAGAAGTTCTCTTAGCTTCTCATAATTCTCTCTATACTTCTCTTCAACAATTGGAGGACAGTCCTCTATCCTAATATCTAAGCTTGCAAGCCTTACTGCAAAAGCCATGCAATTTGCTTCTCCACACTTTCCGCAGTTTGTTTTTGGCAAGAGCTGATATATTTGAATTGGTGTTGGTGGTCTCCAAGGCATTTAAATCACTGGCAGGGCTCTTGACAACCAGTCCAAAGCTTTTTCAGGTTCATTGGGCTTGGGTTCAGAGAATAAGTACTCCCTAATAGTCTTCATAATCTTTACTGAAAGTGGGTGTACAAGCATATAGTAATCAGCCCCTGCTAAAAGGCATATAAGGCTGGTAAGAGTTTCCCAAAGAGGTCCTCTAATTTCCTTAGGCCCCCAGTAAGGATCCATTGTTATCCAAGCCTCTCTAGCACCCCAAGCATTTGCAGCTCCAACGTTGAATGGGTGCTGAAGCAGCTCATTGCCTAATAGAGCTGAGAGCCTAGCTCTCTCCATAGCTGTAAAGCCATATTCTGTGCCATAGCCTATACCACCTATATTCAGATCCAGGATTATTCTATTCTTTGGTATCCATTCATATGTTTTTCTATTTATTTGCTCAGCTTTATCGAGATCCATGGGTGAGAAGTTTATGACGGTGGCATTTGCCTTGGCTATATATGGACATACATCCTCTAATTTCATGTCAAGGTTCAGGCTGTTTAGAACAATTCCTTCTGATGGAAAAGTTTCAACAACTCTCCTAAATACCTTAACATCTTTCTCTGGATTTCCTGATCCACCTACAACTATAGGTACCCTAACCGCTTGAAGAATTGAATCAACAGTCTTCACAGCCTCTTCTGGTGATGCATCTTTAAATGTAGGGTCTGTACTTACAAGGTGAATATCTATAGCCTCAGCACCATATTTCTCAATCCATATTTTAGCCCATTCAACTGGGTTATCGAGAGCATCTCCAAATGCTAGTCTTACAGCTCTCGGTAAGCCTATTTTAATATCAAAGACATCTCCTCCAAATGCTGGTGGATTCGGTGGGCTGTATCCTGCTAGATAGTAGTAAGCAGGCATGGTATGTCCTCCTATTACAATAGTTCTTTCCCTTGTCCCACCTTCACTCCTAGAAGCTCCAAGCTTTACCTCAACCACCCTACCACTAAACTGAGGCCTTGGCTCTTCAAATACCACTTTAGATAGTTCAACAACCTTCTTAGCTACAACTTCAACAGCTTTTGCAACTTCGTAAGCAGCTTTAACCTCAGGCTTAGCCTCTGCAACTGCTTTAGGTGGTGTGACAACAATTGGTATAGGTAGCTGTTGAGGTATTTGCCCAATAAGTCTTATCTCAAGTTCGTCAGACTCTATTTCAACATTGTAAAGCTCTACAACACCTTTCTCCAATGCCTCTGCAATTTTAGCAAGCAAACTATATATAGAGGCTTCTTGCCTCGCCTTCATCTCATCGTTATCTCTCTTAGAATCCTCACTACTCACTTACCTTCACCAGTACTGCTCCTCTTAATAACAACTTTTTCAGCACGTATCTTAACACCCTTAAACACAAGTGTTACAGTTGATTGTTGTGTTGCTTGCTGTTGTTGAAGTAGTGGTACTGGTATTGTAACTGATACCGTTATACCTCCAGCTGTTTGTGTAGAAATCGATGACTGTTGTGGTGCTGTAGCTACTGTAACAACTTGGGGTTGTGCAACTGGTTGCGGAGCTTGAGGCTGTGATGGGGCTGGTGGTGGTATTATAGAGGGTGCTTTTTCCTCAGCCTTTGCCTCTTTCTTTTCCTCAGCCTTCTCCTTTTCCTTCAACTTCTGCACTATTGGGTGGTTTTTCTCTAGTAGGAACTTCTTCAACTCTTCAACAGATGAGGCTTCTTTCTCAGTAGCAATTTTATCTCTGAGTTCAGGTGGTATAGCATCTAATATTCTCTGCTTAAGTTCTAAAGGCATCCATACAATCCTTGTCCAACCCCCATCAGCTTGAAACAGCTTCTTGCTTCTTAAATAGAGAAGCCCTATTCCTTGAAATCCAGGCACTTGCTTGCCTCCACCAACAGTATCTGCAATTTGACTAAATCTAAGCCCAATTGGTGTAGTACCTGCAAACCCCCTGTGCACAAGGCCTACAGCATCGAGCTCTGGGATGTAAAATGTTGCTATTTCAAAACATCCACATATTGTTGGCGGATAATCGAATAATGAATACAGCTTTACTCTCTGAATCGCTCCATTAGAGAGCTTCCTAACAGCTTCATTTGCCCCCTCATACTCACCCCCTATGGGATCCAATAGCTTACCTTTTGGAACAGTCTGTATGGGGCCCTTAGGATCTATCTTAGCGGCAATTCTTGCATCAAGCCATGATATAGCACCACAAGCAGAAGGCCTTTCAGGAGTAATTATGCAGACATGTGTCGGTGCAAAGGATTGACATAGTTTACATGAGTAAAACTCATCAACATCTTCATCTCTTAGACCAAGGGCTCTACGATCTCTCTCCTCATAGATTTTCAAAGCCTGGGGGTGGAGAAGTTCAACAACCCTGGGATCAGTAATTAACACTATTCTCAATTTCTCAATTATTGGAAACGCTGATTTAAATAGCCTGTAGAGTACTGTACCTATGTACTTAAATGAGGTAAGACCTTTTTGAACAGCTCTCTTACTTATCCTAAGCCATATATCGTACCTCTGATTGAGATGCATATATCCCTGAATATAGTTACTGAACTCATGGATTCTCCTCTCAAGAACGCCTTCGCCCTCGGACTCCAGCCCTCTACCCGCAGCCTCTATTATAACTGCATATGGAATACTAGAACCCTCTTTAAGCTCAGGTATATCAGGGCCTATAAGAATTATCTTACCATCTTCTATTTCCTCAAGTCTTTTAATTCTAAATAACTCAAACTTGAACTTAACCTTAGGACCCCCAAGCTCAACATACATTTCAGGTCCTCT
>JGI20127J14776_1000526_pt1 | contig 9908 bp, 9 predicted proteins | sample JossMetagenome_2_FD_14776 | JGI IMG/M metagenome (IMG submission 14776)
GATATAGTGGGCAACGAACACTCTGCTATATTTGACGCGGGGCTAACTCAGGTGATAGAGGATATGGTTCATGTGGGCGCATGGTATGACAACGAGTGGGGTTATTCTTGCAGGCTGAGGGATTTGGTGCTGTACATAGCCAGTAGATAATGTTCTGCCGGATAAGGAGCGGGGGAGTTATTGGCATTGATGGTTTTTTGGTGGATGTAGAGATAGACTTCTCTCCAGGGCTACCTCAGTTTAACATAGTGGGACTGCCAGACAAAGCTATAAACGAGGCAAAGGACAGGGTTAGGTCTGCCTTAAAGAATGTGGGCTTTCAACTGCCCTCCAAAAGGATCACCGTAAATTTGGCACCCTCCCACCTGAAAAAGCAGGGAACTTTGTACGACTTGCCCATTGCGGTGGGTATTTTAAAGCTCTCGGGGGTTTTGGATGTAGACGAGGAGACGGTCTTTTTGGGGGAGCTCTCTTTGGACGGAAAGGTAAATCCGGTCAGTGGAGTCCTTCCCATCGTTCTATCCTTAAAGGAGAGGGGCTTTAGAAGGTTTGTGGTGCCAAAGGCGAACGCAAAGGAGGGTGCCATCGTCCAAGGGGCAGAGGTTTACGGCGTTGAGTCCTTAAACCAGCTCATAGCCTTTTTGAAGGGAGAAGAGGAGTTAAAGCCAGAGGAAGTGGACCTTAACGAACTCTTTTCAAAAGCCTTTGATTACAGCATAGACCTTGCGGACGTAAAAGGTCAGTATGAGGCAAAAAAGGCGCTGGAGATCTCCGCCGCGGGCATGCACAACCTACTACTGATCGGTCCTCCGGGGGCAGGAAAGAGCATGCTCGCCAAAAGGATCGTAACCATCTTGCCACCTCTGTCTTTGGAGGAAGCCTTAGAGGTTAGCAAAATATACAGCGTGGCGGGTATGCTCAAGGAGCCTCTGATGGTTCAAAGACCCTTCCGGGCACCTCATTACACAGCTTCAGAAGTGGCGTTGATAGGTGGCGGTAGCAATCCAACACCCGGAGAGATCTCCTTAGCCCACCGGGGAGTGCTCTTTTTGGACGAAATGGTGGAGTTTAACCGTAAAACCTTGGAAGCCCTCAGGCAACCCATAGAGGATGGCTACGTTAGCATATCAAGGGTGGGTGGTAGGGTAACCTTTCCCTCCAGCTTTATCTTGGTGGGTGCCACAAACCCATGCCCCTGTGGAAACTACCGGAATCCCTACAAGGCATGCGTATGTTCTCCTGCCCAAATAAGGGCTTATCAGTCCAAGCTCTCGGGACCCATCTTAGACCGTATAGACCTAAAGGTATGGGTGGAGCCGGTGGAAGTCCAAGAACTGGTCAATCCAAGTGTGGGCGAAAGTTCCAAAGAAGTCAGAGAGAGGGTTATGAGGGCGTACCAAATTCAGAGGGAGAGGTTCAAAAACTCCAAGACCAAGTTCAACGGACAGATGACAGAAAAGGAGATAGAAAAGTACTGCATCCTGACGCCAAAGGCAAAGGAACTTTTGGAGAAGGCTATGGACAAGTTCCATTTGAGCGGAAGGTCCTACGCACGGCTTTTAAAGGTTTCAAGAACCATCGCAGACTTGGAGGGAGAAGAGCAAATAAAGGAACATCACATAGCACAGGCAATCCAGTATAGAATTGAGGACAAGCTTGAAAGCATGTAAAATTTAATTTGATGCTCAAGAAGATTCTCATAGCAAACCGAGGGGAGATCGCGGTCCGAGTTATAAGAACCTGCAGAGAGATGGGCATTAGAACGGTGGCAGTCTATTCGGAGGCGGACAGAGATTCCATGCACGTAAAGTTGGCAGATGAGAGCATATGCATAGGACCACCGGAGCCCTCAAAGAGCTACCTTGATATTCCAAGGCTCATGGCGGCGGTGGAGGTTTCCTCTGCGGAGGGAGTGCATCCGGGTTATGGCTTTCTTTCGGAGAACCCCAAGTTCGCCCAGATTGTGGAAGCAAGCGGAAAGGTGTTTATTGGACCTTCCCCAGAGACCTTAGAACTTATAGGAGACAAGATAAAGGCAAAGGAGGTTGCCAAAAAGGTTGGCATTCCCTTGGTGCCGGGGAGCGACGGACCGGTAGATTTTCAAAGGGCCCTGGAAATTGCCAGAGAGATCAAGTATCCAGTGGTTATAAAGTCTGCAGCTGGCGGGGGTGGAAGGGGCATAAGGGTGGTGTATGATGAAAAGGAGCTGAGGGAAAAACTGCCCTTGGCTATGCAGGAGGCAAAGTCTGCCTTTGGCGACGAGAGGGTCTATGTGGAAAAGTACATAGTGAACCCAAAGCACATAGAGGTTCAAGTCCTTGCAGACAAGTACGGCAATGTTATAGCCTTGGGCGAGAGGGAGTGTTCCATACAGAGGAGATATCAAAAACTGGTAGAAGAGGCACCCAGTGCCAGCATCTCGGAAGAACAGAGAAAGTTCTTAGAAGAGCTTGCCATAGCCTTTTGCAAAGAGATCAACTATGTGGGTGCGGGCACTGTGGAGTTTTTGATGGACCAGGATGGAAACTTTTACTTTATGGAAATGAACGGAAGAATACAGGTGGAACATCCCGTCACGGAAATGATCACGGGCATAGACATAGTGCGGGAACAGATAAAAGTAGCAAGCGGTGAAAAGCTCAGCATAAAAAAGGTGGAAAGGAGAGGCTACGCTATAGAATTCAGGATCAACGCGGAGGACCCAAACACCTTTTTACCATCTCCGGGCAGGGTAGATAGACTCTTCCTCCCGGGCGGATTGGGTATCAGAGTAGACACCCACATCTACTGTGGATACAAGATCCCTCCCTTTTATGATTCACTCATTGCCAAGCTTATAGTTTGGGGCACAAGCAGGGAAGAAGCCATAGAACGGGCCAAAAGGGCCTTGGAGGAGTTTATCATAGAAGGGGAAGGTCTGAAGACCAACATAGATTTTCACAAAAGACTCCTTAACACCAGAGAGTTTAAAATGGCAAAGCATCATGTAAAGTTTTTGGAGGAGATGATGTTGTGAAGATCTGCTTGGTGGCGGGTTCTGATAATCTTCCCGTTGCTTTTGTAAAAAAGGCAAAAGAGTTGGGAGATGAGGTCTTTGTGGTAGGCGTTAAAGGCATTACATCCATAGAAGCAAACGCCTATTTGCCCCTTGGAAAGGTGGGCACACTGGTAAAGCTTTTAGAAAAGCACAACATAAACAAAATTGTCCTACTCGGGAAATTTGAACACAAGCTGCTCTTTTCCCACCTTTTGACCTTGGATAGCCTAGCTTTAAAGATCCTCAAAAGGGCAAAGGACAGGCGTGCCCAGAGTTTAATAAGAGCCCTTATGGATGAATTGGAAGAGATGGGCTTTGAATTCATAGACCCAAAGCCCTATTTGGAGGAACTTCTGGCGGGTAAGGGCACATTGAACAGCCTTGAGCCATCAAGGGAAGCCCTGGAAGACGGACTCTTTGGCTTTCCCATAGCAAAGGAGATCGCCCAGTTGGATGTGGGACAGACCGTCGTAGTAAAGGAAAAAACAGTGGTAAGCGTGGAGGCAATGGAGGGCACCCAAGAAGCCATCTACAGGGCTGGCAAACTGGCGGGCAAGGGCTGTAGGGTTATAAAGGTGGCAAGAAAGAACCAAGACTTTAGAATAGACGTTCCCACCGTGGGCTTGGATACCTTAGAAGCCCTAAGGCAGATAAAGGCGGATGCCCTCTTTTTGGAGGCGGGCAAAGTCTACATTGTGGATAAGGACAAATTTTTAAAGCTTGCAGACAAGTATAAAATTTCAGTGGTGGGATTACCCATTACATAAAGGAATTAACCCTCGTGCTTCCTTAGGCTGTTGAACATAAACCTGAGTGCCAAATATCCAAGCAAGGCCAAAAGTACAATCTCCAAAAGTCCGGGAGTGCCCACTTGAAAGCCATGTCCCAAAAGCAAAGACAGCAGAGCTCCCAGTATTAAACCTCCCACAAGCCACTTAAAAAGAGGGTTTGTGTATATTGGATTTTGTGTTTTGTTCGTAAGCTTTGACTTCTCAAGCTGGATTTTATTTATGTTCCTTTGCGGTGTGGGTACAGGTATCTTACCCTTCTCAAAATCCTTTGGCTGGTAGGGTTTTACTTTTAGTGGGGTGAGAACTTTTGGCGTAGGAGATAAACCTCCTCTCCTTGCAAAGGAGATGTCTGAAAAAAGGGCAAAGACCAAAACGAATGCCACAAAAAAACAAAGCTTTTTCATAATTATGCCTGCTTAATCAGTTCCTCTGCCATATCAAAGTTTGCGATCACTTCTTTCACGTCTTCCAGCTCCTCAAGGGCTTCCAACAGTTTGAGGAGTTTTTGGGCGGTTTCTGGGTCGTTTACCGGTACAGTACTGTTTGGTTTGTAGGTGATCTCAGCTTTTTCCACTAAAACACCCATAGATTGGAGTTTCTCTTTAACTTGGTATAACTCCTCCGGAAGGGTGTATATGAGATAAATCTCCTCTCCCACCTGCACGTCCTCAGCGCCCGCCTCTATAGCCTTTTCGTATAGCTCCTCTTCTGAAATGCTTTCCCTCGGAACTTCTATGAGACCCACCCGGTCAAAGAGGAAGGCTACGCAGCCGGAAGAGCCCAAGTTCCCACCATGCTTGGATAGGACGTGTCTTATTTCTGATGTGGTTCTGTTTCTGTTGTCTGTGGTAGCAAGTATCATCAAAGCTACGCCACCGGGACCGTAGCCTTCGTATATAACCTCTTCGTAGTTCTCTCCACCCAGCTCACCGGTTCCTTTCTTTATGGCCCTTTCTATGGTCTCTGCGGGCATGTTGGCCCTTTTGGCGTGTTCTATGGCAGCTCTGAGCCGAGGGTTGGTTTCTGGGTTTGGTCCTCCCTGCCGGACTGCTACGGTAATCTCCCTTATAATCTTTGAAAAGAGCTTTCCCCTCTGTGCATCAAGCTTTGCCTTCTTGTGTTTAATCTGCGCCCAATGACTGTGCCCTGCCATGGTTTATATTTTAATCCCTATGAAGTTTTCTGTCATCAACCTCGGATGCAGGAGCAACTACTTTGACGGTGAGCTTTTAGCCCAGAAATTAACAGAGAAGGGCTACACAAGGGTTCAAGAACATGCAGACGTATACATAATAAACACCTGCACCGTGACCTCTGAGGCGGATAGGTCCTCCCGACAGTTTATATACAGGGCAAAGAGGGAAAATCCAAAGGCTATAGTGGTGGCTACTGGATGTTATGCCCAGACAAACCCACAGGCACTGGCAAGGCTAAAGGAGGTAGATTTGGTAATAGGGAATTCTCACAAGGACCGGCTCGTGGAGATCCTTGAGGATTACCTTCAGGGCAGGGGTGAAAGGGTCTTTGTGGATAACATCTTCAAAGATAGCCAGGTTAAAAACTTTGACCTGGTGGTCTTTTTTGAGAGGGTTAGACCTTTTCTCAAAGTTCAGGAAGGATGTAATAACTTTTGCACCTTCTGTGTGATCCCTTACGCGAGGGGCAAGCTCCGTAGCGTGCCAATGGAAAAGGTCCTTGAGCAAGTAAAGAGCTTGGCAGAAAGGGGCTTTAAAGAAATCGTCCTTACGGGCACCCAGCTAACCCAATACGGATGGGACCTAAACACAAACCTCTATCAACTGCTCTTGGAACTGCTACGCATAAAGGACATAGAACTCTTTAGGCTCTCCTCCCTCTATCCCTCCGAGATAGACCAAAAGCTTTTGGACCTAATCACACAAGAAGAAAGGATCGCTCCCCACTTTCACCTTTCCCTTCAAAGTGGTTCCAACAGGATCCTGAGGCTTATGGAGAGGGACTACACGGTGGAAGACTACGTAAAACTTGTGGAAACTATAGTCCAAAGGAGACCCATATCCGCCATAGGAACAGACATTATAGTGGGCTTTCCCACAGAAACAGAGGAAGATTTTGAGGAAACCTATAAACTTGTCCAAAACCTACCCTTTGCCTACCTTCACGTCTTTAGCTATTCAGACAGACCTCATACCAAGGCGAGCAGGATGTTCCCAAAGGTGGAAGAAAGGATAAAGAAAGAGAGGGTTAGACTGCTCAAGGCTTTGGATCAAAAAAAGAGAGAGGAATTCAAAGGTTCAATGAAAGGAAAGACCCTGAGGGCTATAATCTTGGAGGAAGGAAGGGCGCTTACAGAAAACTATATTTATTTAGAGGATGAAGACTTTAAGGATGTGGGAGCGATTGTGTCGGTAGTTCTCTGAAGCTTTGCATCAATGCACGCTTTTATGAAGGATACAAACAGAGGGTGCGGGTCAAAGGGTTTGCTCTTGAACTCAGGATGAAACTGACAACCTATGAACCAAGGATGGTCCTTTAGCTCTACTACCTCCACCAACCTGCCGTCGGGAGAAAGTCCAGAAATAACAAAGCCATTCTTTTCAAAAACTTCTCTGTAGGCGTTGTTGAACTCATACCTGTGCCTGTGCCTTTCGTATATTACCTCCTTTTTGTAATTTCCCTGACCTTTGTCCCTTCCTTTAACACGCACGGGTATGCTCCCAAACGCATGGTGCCCCCAAGCTCTTCTATATGCTTTTGTTCCTCCATTATGTCAATAACTGGATGGGGTGTGTTAGGGTCAAACTCGGTAGAGTTGGCACCTTTGAGGTTCAAAACGTTCCTTGCAAATTCCACACACATGAGTTGCATACCAAGGCATATACCAAAGGTGGGCTTTTTGCTGAGCCTTCCGTAGTTGATGGCTTTAATTTTGCCCTCTATACCTCTCTCTCCAAAGCCCCCTGGCACCAGTATACCGTCAGCTTCGTGTAAAAGTTCCTCTTCAACGTTCTCCGAATTGACCCAAAGGATGTTTAGTTTAACACGGTTGGCAATGCTTCCGTGAGTAAGTGCCTCCACCACGCTTTTGTATGCATCCCTTAGGCTAACATATTTGCCCACGAGGGCTACCTTTACTTCCTCCTTTGCGTTCTTTATTATGCTGACGATCTTTTCCCACTTTCCTTCACCGTCCTTGGGTTCTAAGTTAAACCTTTTGGCAAGCCAAAGATGTAGTCCCTGTTTTTTGAAAAGCAGAGGCACTTCATAAATGGTCTCCACATCGTGGGCGGATATTACCGCAGAAGGGCTAACGTTTGTAAAAAGGGAAAGCTTTTCCTTTACTTCCTTTGGTATTTCACACTCAGACCGGCATATTAAAACATCGGGTTGAATGCCTATTGCCCTCAGCTCTTTAACTGAGTGTTGGGTGGGTTTAGTCTTAAGCTCTCCCACGCTTTTTACGTAGGGAACGTAGGTTACGTGCACATAGACGCAGTTTTCCCTTCCAAGCTCCATTCCAAGCTGTCTGATGGCCTCTAAGAAGGGAAGGCTCTCTATATCTCCTACAGTTCCACCTACTTCCACGATAACAAAGTCGTGGTCCTTTTCAATGGACCTTATTAGTCTTTTTATCTCGTTGGTTATGTGGGGTATTACCTGAACTGTTGAACCAAGATAATCTCCCTTTCTTTCCCTCTGGAGGACGTTGAAATAGACCCTCCCGGAGGTGATGTTGTTTTCTCTGCCCATCTGGGCTTTGGTAAACCTTTCATAATGTCCAAGGTCTAAGTCCGTTTCCGCACCATCTTCTGTTACATAAACCTCCCCGTGCTGATAGGGACTCATGGTTCCAGGGTCCACGTTTAGATAAGGGTCCAGCTTTTGGAGGGTGACCCTGTAGCCCATTTCCTCAAGGATGGAAGCTATGGCGGCAGAAGATACCCCTTTACCTAAGGAAGAGAGGACACCGCCCGTTACGAATATGTACCTCGCCACGGAGGGAATATTTTAACCTACAAGATACATAGTTTCCGCTTCCACCGCCTTTTTGCCATCCTCCAGGATCATATCCCTGTAAGATTTGCCCGCGGGCACCATGGGAAGAACGTTTTCTTCCCGGTCCACCACAAAGTCAAGGACTACTGGTTTGTCTTGGATCTTCAGGGCTTCCTCTATTATTTCCCTTACTTCTTTAGGTTTTTCTGCCCTGAAACCCACCGCACCACAGGCTTCCGCCAATTTTACAAAGTCCGGCTGAACGCTCAGGTCCACCTCCGCATACCTTCTGTCGTAGAAGAGCTCTTGCCACTGACGAACCATCCCATGTAGGCGTTGTTTATTATGGCGATCTTTACGGGCACCTTATACTGCACTGCGGTAATGAGCTCTTGCATCGTCATAACAAAAGAGCCATCTCCGTCTATAACAAACACCTCCTTTTCGGGTCTTCCGATCTTTGCCCCAATGGCGGCGGGTAAGCCAAAGCCCATTGTTCCGAGTCCTCCGGAGTTTATAAACTGCCTTGGGAATTTGTACTTATAGAACATGGCCGCCCACATTTGATGCTGACCCACGCCTGCGGTGATTATGGCATCTCCCTTTGTAGCTTCCCATATTTGCTCCACCACGTACTGAGGCTTTATAACGCTGTCAGAATTTCTGTACCTCAAAGGATAGTTCTTTTTCCAGCTTTCTATGCGCTCTATCCACTCCTGTCTTTCTTTGGGGAAGAGGATCTTTGCACCCTCTTTTCTCAGCTCCTCTATGAGCTTTCTGAGGACTATTTTCGCATCTCCCACTATGGGCACATCCACCGTTATGTTCTTGGATATAGATGCGGGGTCTATGTCTATGTGTATGATCTGGGCTTGGGGTGCGAACTCCTCTATCTTTCCTGTAACCCTGTCGTCAAAGCGGGCACCCACTGCGATCAAGAGGTCGCAGTTATAAACCGCCATGTTTGCATAGTAGGTGCCGTGCATTCCCAACATATGCAGAGCCAACGGATGGTCCTCGGGGAAGGCACCCTTACCCATATTGGTGGTGGTAACGGGTATTTTCATAAGCTCCGCCAACTCCACCAGCTCCTTCTGTGCCTCCGATTGAACCGCACCACCGCCCACATACAACACGGGTCTTTTTGCAGACATTATTAGCTTTGCAGCCTTTTTAATCTGTTGAGGGTTGCCCTCCACGTGGGGCTTGTAGCCGGGGAGGGATTCTCTGACCTCCTCATCCGTTGGAATGGAAACATCTGAGAGCTTTTGGGTTATGTCCTTTGGAATATCTATGAGCACAGGTCCCGGTCTTCCTGTGGATGCTATGTAAAAAGCCTGCCTTATTATGAGAGGAAGGTCTTCTATACGCTTTACTAAGAAGTTATGCTTGGTTATGGGTCTGGTAATTCCCACTATATCCACCTCTTGGAAGGCATCGTTGCCTATCAAATGAGTGGGAACCTGTCCGGTGATGAAGACCACGGGCACCGAATCCATGTATGCATCCGCAATGGCGGTTACCAGGTTAGTAGCACCAGGTCCGGAGGTTGCCATGGCAACGCCTACTTTTCCGGTAGCCTTTGCGTAGCCCTCTGCCATATGCCCTGCACCCTGTTCGTGCCTTGCCAAAATATGCTTTATTCCACCATGCCTGTAAAGGGCATCATAGACCTCCATTATGGCACCGCCGGGTATTCCAAAGATCACCTCCACCCCTTCCTTTTTTAGGGTTTCTATAATGATGTCTGCACCCTTTCTTAGCATTGGACCACCTCCATAGTTTTTAGGCTCCCAAAACCCACACTCCCCTACCGTCTTTATAGACTTCCTTTTTCCAAATGGGCGCCCTCTTTTTTACCTCATCTACCACATACCTACAGGCAGAAAAGGTCTCTTCTCTGTGCCCACCGTAGGCCACCACTAGAAAAGACGGCTCGCCCACCTTAACCACGCCAAGCCGGTGATGGATAAAAACCTCCTTTATGGGAAACTTGGCTAAAGCCTCTTGCCTTATCTCCTCCATTACCTTTATTGCCATCTCTGGGAATGCCTCATAATAAAGCTCTTGCACCCCATCGTCCTTCCGGGCTATGCCCAAAAAAA